>Ga0315273_10003406_pt1 | contig 19153 bp, 17 predicted proteins | sample YL17G02_0_MG_FD_205753 | JGI IMG/M metagenome (GOLD analysis project Ga0315273, IMG submission 205753) | Sediment microbial communities from Yellowstone Lake, YNP, Wyoming, USA - YL17G02_0 | ecosystem: Environmental > Aquatic > Freshwater > Lake > Sediment | place: USA: Wyoming | collected...
GTCGTCGGAGCCGTCCTTCGGAGACTCCCGTTCCTCCAGGGCATGCTTGTGGGCTTCGAAAACGGCCCGCGACACGTATATCGGCGATTGGGTGCGCATCGCGAGCGCTATCGAATCGCTCGGTCTCGCGTCGATCGCGAACACCTCGTTGCCCCTTTGGATGTATATCTTCGCGAAGAACGTGTTGTCCTTGAGATCGGTTACCGCCACCTTGAGCACCGTCGCTCCCAAGCTCTCCACCGCCATCTTGAGAAGATCGTGGGTCAGCGGCCGGTCGAACGCCTCGCCCCGGAGCTGCAGATCGATCGCGAGAGCTTCGGCCTGTCCGATCCATATGGGGAGAACCTCGTCGGAGTCCGCGCTTTTCAGAAGAACGACCGGATTCTCGCGGTGGTCCCTGACCAGCCCTCCGATCTCCACCTTGAGGAAATTCTTGTCGCTCTCTTTCAACGCTGTCCCCTCATCGCCGGCGCTTCCAGTTCCAAAGCGCTACTTGGAGTCGGCCTCGATCTTCTTCTGCAGATCTTGCAGGTCCTCGAACTGGGGCAGCGGTTTGTCGAGGTTGTTGATCATCCAGTCCGCTGTCTTCGCAACCTCCGAGTTGGGATACTCGTCGAGCACTCGATGAAAGGCCTTGTCGGCGTCCGGAATGCTCTTCAGCTCCTCGGCGTAGACGAAACCGATCATGAACTGAGCCTCCGCGGCGTACTCGCCGTCGTGGTACTTCGACACAATCTCCTCGTAGTAACGGAGCCGTTGATACGAATCGCTGCTGTTCTGCGCGAGGTTCCAGAGTTCTTCTGCCGTCTTCTGCGTCAGTGCCACCTCGTTGGAGATGAAATTGTCCACCTTATAGTTCTTTCTGACCTGTGCCAGCATCTGCTTCTGGATATCCATCACCCGCTGACCGGCGAGGGTCTCCTTGATTTCGGCCTGAACTTCATCGAATGGCCGGACCTGACCCTTGCGGTACTCGTTCACGACGAGGAGCGAGTAACCCTTCTCCCATTTGAGGATCTTCATGTCTCCCTTTTGCATCGAGAACGCTGCGTCGCTCAGCTCCTTGGAGAATCCGATGCCTTTGATATAGCCGCCGGGGTTGAAATACCCGAGTGTTCCGCCGTCGGCGCGGGTCATGTCGTCCTCGGAGTACTTGTGCGCGAGAGTGGTGAACGGCTCTCCGGCCTCGACCCGCTTCTTCAGACCGACAAGCTTCATGCTGTCCGCCGAGACGATATGCTGGGCCCTTACCACGGGCTGTATCTCGAACTTCCGCTGGTTTGAATCAAAGTACTCCTTGACTTCCGCATCCGCCGGATACGCCTTGGCCTTGATTTCCCTCTGGTAGTACTCGCTCACCACGGCGGAGCGCTCGAACTTGTCCACCATGTCACGCACTTTCGGGTCTTTCTGTAAGCCCTTCTTCAGAGCCTCCTGGTGGAATATCTCTTCCTCGATGAGCCTTTCGGCGAGATCAGCCTTTCCTTCGGGCGTCTGGTACTTCTGCCTCTGACCCTCAGGAATCGACTGGATGAGCTGGTCGAGTTCCTGGCGGGTCATCGTCCAGTCTTCCACTTTGACGGCGTACTTCGCCGCCTCTCCCTCCGTTGCCTCGTGCTTCTTGGAGCACCCCACGACGAGCACCAGCGTCCCGATCGCTGCCATCAAGAGCACCATCGCCAATCTCTTTGCCATCTGGAATCCTCCCTAGGTTCTCAGATCAAGTGTTCCTTACCGTTTCTCTTGAGCGATTCGACGACTTCCCGGACCTGCTGTACGCGGTCTCTCTTGCAGACGAGAATCGCATCACCGCCGTCGACAACGACGATATCATTGACACCCACGAGTCCCACCATCCGCTCCGGCGAGAACACCGTATTCCCGGAGCTGTCCACCACGACGTGGTCACCCACAAGAACGTTTCCGTTCGAATCCTCTGGATACATCTCCCGAACGCTCTCCCAGCTTCCCACGTCGTTCCAGTAGAAATCTCCCCTGAGAACGACGACGTTTTCCGCTTTCTCCATCACTCCGTAGTCGATAGAGATAGAGGGAGCGCGACTGTACAAGGACTTTAACGCGTTATCGAGCGGTTCCGTTCCGAGGCGCCCCTCGATTCCCACGAGAACATCCTCCAGTTCGGGGAGGTGCTCTGCGATCGCACGGCGGATGACGCTGGGCCGCCAAAAGAACATCCCGCTGTTCCAGAAGTAAGTGCCTTCTTCGATGAAAGATGTTGCCTTTGCGAGTGAAGGCTTCTCGTGGAACGAGACGGCTTCGAAGAGCATCACTCCGCCGCTATCGTCCAGTGTGCGGCCCGCGTGGATGTAGCCGTAGCCGGTCTCGGCCCGGGCGGGCTTGATTCCGAAGGTAAGGAGGCAGTCGTGGGTCCCGACGTACCGTTCCGCGGCGCGGGCGGCCGTGCCAAAGACGCCGTCATCGGCGATGAAGTGATCCGCGGGCAATACCATAAACGGCGCGTCGCCGAATCGCCTCTCGACAACCACGGCAGCCAGCCCTACACTCGGCGCCGTATTTCTTCCCACGGGTTCGCCGATGATGTTCTCGCGGGGAACCCGCCCGCCCACTTCGCGCGCGATGTCGTCGATCTGCGCCGAGATCGTCACGATGAAGATCTCTTCGGGGGAACAGAGCGCGCCCATCCTGTCGACGGTCAAGGAGATCATGCTCCCCTTTCCCGTCAGATCGATCAGCTGCTTCGGGCGTTCGCGCCGGCTTCTCGGCCAGAACCTCTGCCCGAAGCCGCCAGCCATGATCACAGCAAGCACACTGTCCCCCTCCGGGTCCCCCCGGGGTACCCAACGGCAAACGCGCTCTACTGTTTCACCACCCACACCCGAATGGGCACGACCACTTCGCGGTGGAGTTTGACGTCGACCGTGTACACGCCGATCTTCTTGATCGGTTCCTCGAGAAGCACGTGCTTCTTGTCGATTTCGAAGCCTTGATTCTCGAGTTCCTTGGCGATATCGGCCGTCGAGACCGATCCGTAGAGCTTCTCGTCTTCGCCGACCTTGACCGTGATCGTGCACGACACGTTGGCGAGTTTCCCCGCCTTGTCCTTGGCGCTTTTCATATCGGCGACGTCCCGCCGCGTGCGGACCTTCTCGTCCTCCTTGTAGATGCGCGCGTTGGCGTCGGTCGCCAGCACCGCTATCTGTCGCGGAAAGAGGTAATTCCGCGCGTACCCCGGCGTGACCCGCACGGTGTCCCCCCGGTCTCCAAGCGGCGGAAGAGCCTTGAGCAAGATGACTTCCACAGTAACCTCCTAGCGCCGGCAGGTCCTACCGGTAGTACTCCCTGACGAACGGGACGAGGGCGATGATCCGCGCCCTCTTGATCGCCGCAGCCAGGATTCTCTGGTGTCTGGCGCACGTCCCCGTGATCCGCCTGGGCGTGATTTTCCCCCGCTCGGTCATGAATCGGCGAAGGTGCTTATCGTCCTTGTAATCGACGTAGTCGATGTGCTCCTTGCAGAACTTGCAGGGCTTCCTCGACCTGATCTGCCTTTCCTTCTTCTTCTTCGGTTCCGGTTTTACTCTAGCCAAGGTCAGACATCCTCCTCCGCATCTTCGAGATGCACGATTTCGACTTCGGCTCCCTCGCGGACCGGTTCAGGGCGCGGACGGCCCTTCACCTCGTCCCTGACGATCATGTGGCGGATGACGGTTTCGTCGATCCGAAGCTGCCGGGTAAGCTCGTTGAGAATCTCCGCGCCGCCCTTGAAGCGGTAGAAACAGTAGTACCCCTCGCGGTGGTAATTGATCTCGTACGCGAGACTCCTCTTACCCCAGTTATCGGTCTCTTTCAGCTGGCCACCCCGCGACGTGATGATGTCGGCGTACCTCGACGTAGAGGCCGCAAGCACCTCGGCCGCCAGGGTCGGCGCAAAGATCACAGCACACTCGTAATCCTTCAACGAATGACACCTCCCTACGGACGTTGACTTTCCGTTTTCCAAGGCTGGAATCGGAAAGTAGAGAAGTTAATGCGAGTCGTTTAGAAACTAGCGGTCACTATCGCTCCGCGGCGCTCGCCGCGAAAGCCGCTCCAATATATCAGACACCTCGGCCACCGTCAACGGCTTTCCCCGTTCGTGTCCCCGATCGCGTCAGGTGCGTTGAAAACGCCCATGGCGCGATCGAACCCGACGCGCACCACGGCCTCCACGCACTGGACGGCCCTGACGACCATCGCGTCCGCGTTCAACGCCTCCTCGCTCGGAAAAGGGCTGAGCACGAATTCCGCGGGATCGACGTCCGAGGGGACGGGGCCAACACCCATTCTCAGACGGGGAAACTCCGAGGTTCCCAGCTCGGCGATCACGGACTTGAGCCCGTTGTGCCCCCCATCCGACCCCCTGATACGGAGCCGGAGCTGTCCCAACGGGAGCGCGATATCATCAACGGCAACCAGGAGCTCCCCGGGTTCGGCCCCGAAATCGGAGCGAAGCTCCGCCGCGGCGTGTCCCGAGAGGTTCATGTACGTCTGAGGCTTTGCGAGAACGATCCGCGTCGAGACGATATCGAATTCTGCGCGAACAAGAGTCTGCCGCTGGCTCCACCGCGCAATCCCGTGGCTCGACGCCATCGCGTCGATGACGCGGAACCCGAGGTTGTGACGGGTGTGCGCGTACCGCGGACCAGGATTTCCCAGCCCCAACAAAAAGAGTCGTGGAAGCATTCCTGAAGGAAAAGCCGGCTATTCCTTACGCCCTCGCGGGGCGGAAGCCCCCTCCGTTCCTGCCGCTTCTTCTTCTTTCTTCTCGCCTTCCTTGCCCTTCCCGATCACTTCGGGCTCAGCGACCTGCTCGGCGACGGGCACCGGAGCCGCTTCCTCGATGCGGGACGGGACAACGATCGCGAGCGTGGTACCCAAATCGTCCAGGAACTCGAAACCGGGGTTTTGCGCGGCGATGTCCTTCACATGGATCGCATCGTGCATCTTGAGGCCCGATACATCGACCGTGATCCGTTCGGGGATGTCACGCGGGAGACAGCGAATGACCAGCTCGCGCGGTCCGTGTTCGAGCACGCCTCCCATCTCCTTCACTCCGAGCGGCTCACCGAGAAGCTCGACGGGAACGTCGATCTTGATCTTCTCGCCGCGGCGGATGTGCTGGAAATCAACGTGGAGGATCTCGCCCGAGGCAGGGTGCTGCTGGATCTCTTTGATGATCGCGTCGCAGTCTTTCTTCACCTCGCCCTCGACCGTCAAGCCGATAATCGCCGTCTCACCTCGAACCCTGAGAACGCGGAAGAAGTCCGCTTCGTCGATGGAGATCTTGATCGGTTCCTCGCTGTGACCATAGAGCACCGCGGGGACACGCCCTTGTGCCCGAAGCCTGCGGGAAACGCCTTTACCCGACGAAACGCGGTACTCGGATGTGAGCTTCAAACTTTCCATGTCAGTTCACCTTTTCTCTCGACCATCACGGCTCTGTTGGATCATACGAACAACGTGCTGACGGACTCGTTGGAATGAATCCGGAGAATCGCCTCTCCGAGAATCCTCGACACGTCGAGCACTTTGACTTTTGGACAACAACTCGCATCGAACGGGAGGGTGTTGCTGACGACAACCTCGCCGATCGATGATTTCATGACGTTCTTGCACGCATCTCCCGAGAACACCGGGTGAGTGGCGCAGGCCATGATCGAGGCCGCGCCTCTCGCGGTCAATTCCTTCGCCGCCTGGAGCAGCGTGCTCCCCGATGAGATCATATCGTCGAGTATGACGACGTTCCGGCCTTTGACATCGCCGATCACGCTCATCACCTCGGTCTTGTCTATGTCGGACCTTCTCTTGTCAACGACGGCAAGCTCGGCGTTGAGACGCTTCGCGAACGCCCTTCCCATCTTGATGCTCCCCACGTCAGGAGACACGATGGTGAGATTCTCCATCTTCCTGGTCTTGATGTAATCGAGCAGCACGGGCGCCGCGAAGAGGTTGTCCGCCGGAACATCGAAAAAACCCTGGATCTGCGCGCTGTGCAGGTCCATCGTGAGCACGCGGTTCGCCCCGGAGACGTCGATGAGCTTGGCGACGAGCTTCGCGGTGATCGGCACGCGGGGCTGATCCTTGCGATCCTGTCTCGCGTATCCGAAGTACGGAATCACGTTCGTGATTCTTCCCGCCGACGCCCGGAAACACGTGTCATTCAGGATCAGCATCTCCATCAGATTCTCGGCGGGCGGGTTGGTCGCCTGTATGATGAAGACGTCCACACCACGGATATTTTCGTTGATCTTCGCGTGAATCTCTCCGTCGCCAAACCGGTCGAGATCGATGTCGCACAGCTTGGTGTCGAGATACTCGCCGATCTTCTCAGCGAGCGCCCTGTTCGAGTTACCTGCAATGAGCTTTAGATCATCCATTTCGCTCTCCAAAAAAAACGGCGAAGCCTCCCTCGCCAGCGACTTCGTTATTTCGGATGCCGGGGGCGTGGTTGGGGCGGGAGGATTCGAACCCCCGAATGCAGGGACCAAAACCCTGTGACTTACCGCTTGTCGACGCCCCAAAAAACTTGTGGAGAATCGCGCCGCACGCCGTCTCGCACCGGTTTGCGGAAAGACTTCCTAAGAGCGCTATCTTTTTTCCTCAACCGCCCGCGGTTTGAAGCTTAGCGACTTCTTCTTCGTACTTCGCAAGAACGATGTCCTCCATCCACTTCCTCGTACTGTTGTTGATCGGATGGGCGATGTCCTGATACTCCCCGTCCTTGCGTTTGCGGCTGGGCATTGCGACGAACGTACCCGTTTGACCCTTGATGATCTTGAGACCTCGTATCACGAAGCAGTCGTCCAGGGTGATGCTCGCAAAGGCCTTCAGTTTTGCGTCATCCCTCAACGAAATCCTGACCTCGGTGATCTCCATGAAGTTCCCCCCTGTCGGGAAACCCGTCACGAGCGGGCTTCCACAGGATACAGGTCAATGGCCCGTGCGCTGGGCTCGGCGACGGCGGTGAAGAACCCTCGAACTGAGAACCGCTCAGCCAACTGCGAGGCCTTCGCTTCGTCCTCGACGATCGCGAAAACGGCGGATCCGCTCCCGCTCATCGAAGCCAGATACGGTCTTGATACCAGTAGTTCTTCGAGTACCTCACTTACCGTTGGATGCGAAGGGCAAACGACGTCCTCAAGCACGTTCCTGAACGACAGCGAGACGTCCGGAAAACGAGCCAAGAGTGCGTTAACCGCTTTCAGGTTAAATCGATAGCGACGCCTTGTCAATTGAAAATTCGCATTTTTGTAGACCCAGGCGGTCGAGATGTCCACCGGGGGCTTGACGATGACGAATACTCCTCTCCGAAGAGGCGTGAGCGGGGTCAGGATCTCCCCCCTCCCTCGCCCGAGCATCGTTCCGCCGTGGAGCATGAAGGGCACGTCACTTCCGCACTCAAGCGCGGCCTTCTCCAGAGCCTTACGAGAGAGGCGGAGGGCCTTTCCCTGGTCCACGGCGAGGATGACCGCGGCGGCGTCCGCGCTCCCGCCTCCCAAGCCGGCGCATGTCGGGATATGCTTGTCGACGCGGATCACCGCCCCGAGATCCCGCCCGGCGTGCGCGCGCATCGCGTCGAGGGCGCGCGAACAGAGGTTCGAATCGTCCGTGGGGATATCCGGATCGCTGCAGGTAATGACGGCTCGTCCGCTCCGGTTGAGGGTGATGTCAAGCTCGTCGTACAGGTTGACGCTCTGAAAGATCGTCTCGATCTCGTGAAACCCGTCTTGGCGCCTGCGCAATACCTCCAGGCTGAGGTTCACTTTCGCGCGGGCACGAGCCGTGTATCTTATTGATTCTTCGTTGCTTGTCACTTCGCCCTGCCGCCGCCCGCTCCGCCGGCTCCCGGTCTGGCCAGCGGGGCGCCCGAACGGCCCCCGAGCTTGGCGTACTCATCGAAAAGCGCACCCCACGGCGTCCTCGAGAACTCGCGGATCCGGCGCTTCCCGACCGTCGGGTACCAGAAGAAATCGTGGTACACGTTCGAAGCAAATGGCGCCCAGACGACGAGCGGAGAATGAAGGAGGATTCTTTCCAGGAAACGGAGAGGGCCGATCCTGAGCATCTGATCGCCCCAGATGACGAGACTTCGCTTGGTCTGGAAGTGAAAGTTCACGTCCGCGATGTCGGCCCCGGCGATCTCGATCTTGTCGAGCCGCGCCTCTCCCAATCCCCTCTCCGTGGCCATGCGGAGGTACGGGATCGTCATCGGATCGAAGCCCATGAGTTTCGCGGCCACCGCGTCGATCGCCACGGAGTCGGAGCTGGCGAGCAGCACGTTCCTCACCGAAGGGACCATGGTTCGTGGACCGGCGCCATCCCCCGCGACGGTCCCGTCCATTACCGCGAAGAGGTTCGGATGGAGCTCCTTCTGCATGAGGAGAAGGTCGACAAGCACCTCGTGGATGTACTTGTGTGCATAGTGCCGGACTTCCTTGAGCAGACCCCCGAAGGCATTCTTTGTCGCGCCGGTCGTCACCGAGTGCCCGTGCGTCTTCACCGTGGGGAGGTGGAGAATGTCTTTGCCCGGGTAGATCGAGGGGATCTCGATCCCCTCGGGAAAGATATCGTTGAGCTTGAGGAGCTTCGACTTGAAGCGGTACACGATCCACTCGACCTCCGTGAGCGGCTGGAACGTGCATCCGTACTTGTCGAGAACGGGAAGCCAGCAGTTGTTCCGCGCACCTTCGATCGGATGCGTCACTACCGTTTTGTTCTCGATGGGCATGATCGTGTCCGGCTTGTAGCCGCCCTCGAGAAGTGTCTTCAGCACTCCTTCGACCTGCCACGGCTCGCTGGAACATGCCGGGAAATACTTCGTCCACGACAGATTGAGCTTGAGGAGCAGCTCGCGCTCGGCGCGCAGATGACTATTCCACGACGCCAGCTCCATCACGCGTCGGTAGTCATCGAGAACGGTCTCGGGCGAGGTGAAAACAACTGCAACGACGGAAGCCATATCGGACCATGTCCTCCAGGTTAAACGATTGGGGCGCCGGTCTGACCAACCACGCCCGCTGCGCGTATGAGCCGGACGCGGGATGTCTCCCAAGCCTCGGCGCGGATAAGCCGCGCGCGGGGCGGCACTCAGCGTTGGCCTGCACCGGATGACGCCCCGCGCGCCGGCTTCATCCGCGACCTCTCAGCCCCCACAAGCTTCACGCTAATATATTAGAAAATGTGAAAGATAGCAACCACGAGCAGGATCCAAAGGAACACATCGATGAGAATGAACTTCTCGCTCAAGAGCATGTCCGTGGGGCTACCCCCTTTTTCCTTGTTGTAGACGAGATAGAGGTAGCGCATGACTCCGATCAGAACGAGCGGGATCGTGTACACGAGGTTCGTCGTCCCGAACTTCAACACCGTATCCGGCCAGATCGTGTAGATCGAGTACGAAAGCACCGCCCCCGCAGCGGTGATTCCCACGAGCTGATCGATCAGCACGGGCGAATACTCCGCGAGGGCCTCGCGGTGCCGGCTCGCCTCGCCCAGGGTGGTGAGCTCGTGGCGTCTCTTGCAGAAGGAGAGAAAGAGCGAGAGGAACAGAGTACAGATCAGGAGCCACGGGGATATCTCCAGCGTCGGGTCCACGTCCACGAGCGCTTCCACGCCGGAGATCGCCCGTATCACGAAGCTGAGCGAAATGCTCACCACATCGAGGAGCACCATTTTCTTCAGCACGAGAGAGTACAGAACGTTGACGCAGAGAAAAACGACGGCCGCGATGAAAAAGCTCGCGCCCACCAGACGGGCGAGCAGAAGCGCCGTAGCGCCCACCACGACGGCGGCAGCGACGGCCTTGGACGCCTTGAGTTTGCCGGACGGCAGGGGGCGGAGTCTCTTGGTCTCGTGCAGCTTGTCCTTGTCGATGTCAGCGACGTCGTTAACGATGTAGATCACTCCGGAGAGCGCGCAGAAAATCAGGAACGCCTCGATACTCTTCCACAGGAGAGCGAGATTCGAGAGGTTCTGCGAGAAGATCAGACCGGCGAAGACAACCAGGTTCTTCGTCCACTGCCGGGGCCGCATCGTCATGAGTATGTAGTACAGCGTTTTCAATACAGGTTCTCCATTATGATCGATCGCCTCGATCGGATGATGATCTCACCGCGCGAGAATCCTCGACGCCGGCGCAGAGCTCGCCCGTCAAATCCTTAAGGCACTTTTCGATAGCGTCGGTGCCGGAGGGGTACTGGCATTCCGACACGGCCCGCATGAGCGACTCGCTCGCCGGAGAGATCGGACTCGCGACCTCGTTCACACCGGGGATGACCGAGGGTCTGGGTGTCTCGCGCGAGAACAGGGGGCGGTGGGCGTCGGCACGGCCGCGGGCCGCCGCTCCCGCGCCGGGCGAGTCCCGCCCGCTCCGCGTCCTCTCGATATCCTCGCGGCCGAACGTGGGCGCCGCGGCTGGAACCACCATCGCCCGTCCCGCGCGCACCGACCCCACATTCAGCAAGATCGTTGTCGCCTCCGATTCGAGGAGAGAAAAGCGCTCCTGCGACGAATCCGCGCGCGCCTGCTGTCGAGTGACCCCGCGCAGCTTCTCCTCCGTGAGGATCGAGGGAAGGCGGACCACTTTTGGTGACGAGCGGACCAGGCTCGAGTCGTTGAGAACCAGGGTCTCGCCCATCGCCGCCAGCAGAGCCCACCGGTCGTCCGGCCCGACATTCTCCCAGAGTTCGACGAGCACGAGCGATTCGACGGGGAACCGCGCAAGCGCCTTGCAGAGTGCGCCGGATCCCCGGACGCCTCGACGCCACACGCATCCGGCTTCGTTCGCGATCCCCTCGGCGCGCAGCGGCACTGTGTGAATGATCACAGCCGGATTCGACGCCTCGACGATCCCCGCGACATCCGTTTCACGGTCGAACGCACCGACGCGGAAAGCCAAACGATCCGTTCCGATATCGGAAAAACGCTTCGCCTCCCACGCCGACCCGACGTGAATCGTGACATCGGCGCCAAGGCCGATGAGCTCGCGCGCGAGCGCCGGGCCGAGGATTTCCCCGCCGTTCGTGACGAGGACCCGTTTGCCCCGGTAGAACCTCTTCGCCGCGTCCGAAGGCCGGGACGGAAGGGGGCGCTCCATGCCTCGAGAAACCCGCTCGAGAGTCACCGCGTCAAGCACGGGCGATTCAGAAACGGCGGCTTCGCGCGTGCCGACCTCGATACCGGATTCCCGCGCCGCGTCAAGGATCGAGAGCACCTCGGGGGCGACGGGTTCCGGTATCCCAAGCACGATCGAGTCGACCTCGTGACGCCGGCAGATCTCCATGAGCCGTTCGATCGGACCCGTGATGGGAATCCCCTGGAGCGTCAGCCCATCCTTCTCCTTATCGTCATCGATGAAGCACACGACGGAGCAGCGCTTCCCTTCCGCACCCCGGATCTCCCTGAGCAGCTGTTCTCCAACGTCGCTCGCTCCCACGATCGCCACGCGCTTCGCGTCTTTGACAACGGCTTCCTTACCGAACTCGTGAAACAGCCTCGTCGCGAAACGCGTGCCGGCGAGCCCCACGATGAGGAGGAAGTACTCCATGACGAACATCGAACGGGGAAACGCCTCGAACCTGTAGAAAAAAACCAGGAGCATCAGAATGACGGCTGATCCCACGGTGACGGCTTTGATGATCTTGACGATGTCGGGAGTGCTCGTGTATTTCCACATCCCGCGATACAGGCCGTACCAGTAGAAACAGGCGCTCCTGACGACGAGGACGATCGGAAACGCCTTTACCACCGCGCCCCAGTTCTCCCCCGACGTGAGAAAGCCGAGACGAAGGAAGTACGCAGCGTAGTACGCCACCGCGACGAGCAGAATATCGCTCGTCACGACGAGAACGGTCCGCCGCTCCCAGAAGAGGCGGTCCCCCCGCTCAAGCCCCCGCACCTTCAGCATCAGAGATGTGAACACGGCGAGCCAGCAGACGCAGAGGAAGATCGGGAAAAGGCCGCCCGCCTTGAAGAAGATGAGCGCGCTCGTCCCCAGAAGGATGGTCAGACCGTACTCGAGCACGGTGACCTGCTTGTGGTTGAACCCCAGCGCGAGGAGGCGCTGGTAGTAGTGGGTCCGATGGGGCTGGAGAATCTTCTCTCCGCGGAAAAGGCGTCTGACGAGAGTGACCCCGGCGTCGAGGTAAAGCGACGAGAGCAGAAGCACCGTGATGAAGAACGGCATCTCGGGAACGAGGCGGTTACCCGTGATCGCGGCGAACGCGAAAAAGTAGCCGAGAAAAGTGCTCCCCCCATCGCCCATGAACAACTTCGAGGGCGGGAAGTTGAACTGCAGGAATCCCAAAGAACTCCCCGCAACCGCGAGACATACGAGCGCGAGCGGCCCGTGCCCCAGCATGTACGCGATGAGCGCCAGAAAGCCCGACACGATGCACGCGCTTCCAGCCGCCAACCCATCTATCCCGTCGATGAAGTTGTAGAAGTTGATGCTCGTCAGAACGAAGAGGATCGTCAACGGAACCGAGAGCATGTCGAGATCGATCGTGCCGACGAGCGGCACGTAGATGTGATCAACGACGTTTCCCGCCAGCACGAGTATCACCGTCGCGGCGATTTGCGCCGCGAAGCGAAACACGACGGGCAGCGACCGCCGGTCGTCGAGTATGCCGACCGCGAAGATGAGCGCGGCCCCGGCGGCGAACGGGAGAAAACCGCTCACTCCCCGCTCGCTGGCGAGAAGGAACGCGAACACGAGGAAAAACGAGAAGACGAGAGCGATCCCCCCAAAACGCGCTTTGACGACGTCGTGCGAGCTCCGCTTGCTCGGGACGTCGACGAACCGACCTTTCACGCGGATCTTCAGGAGGAGGAGCGTGCCCACGTAGGAGGCCAGAAACGAGAGAAGAAATGTGCCAAGACCCGTCATCGAAAAAGCCACTCCTCCTGGAGGATCGGACGCATTTCGACCGCTGTTTCGGACGTCCGGATAGAAGAGGATAGGCGGTCGAAGGAGGCAGGACAAGGACTTTATCGCGCGCGCACGACCATTTCCGGGAGCGCTTTTTTGAGATCCCACCCCGGTTTGAAACCGAGCGTTCGCTCGATCAGAGTAGAATCGTAGCAGGCCGAACCGAGCAGACGTTCCACGGTGCCGCTATCGAACCCGACCGGTTTGCCCACCGCTGCGCCGAGGGCGTCACCGAGCTTCGCCGCAGCGTAGAAAACGGCCGGCGGAACCGACCACGGGGGCGCCTTTCGCCCCATCGTCTCACAGACCCAGTCGTAAATCTGCCGCGTCGAATATGCCTGTCCATCGGTGACGATGAACACGCGCCCGTTGGCCTCCTCCCTTTCGACCGCGAGCATGAGAGCCTCCACGAGGTCATCGAGATGGACCATCGAGCGGACATTCTTCGTGTCTGGAATCGGCGGGAAGATGCCGCGGGCCATGGCTCGTATCATGCGGATGAGATTCCCCTTCGACCCGGCACCGTACACGGGACTCGACCTCACGACGCACACGTGCGGGATATCCCCGCACCCCAGGACGATGTCCTCGGCGGCTTTCTTCGAGCGTCCGTAGGGCGTCGTGGGGAGCGCAGGCGACTCCTCATTGAGAGCCTCGCTTCCCCGGGCTCCCATCGCTTTGATGCTGCTCAAGTAAACGAAGCGCCTCACCCCGCACACAGCGGCGGCTTCGAGTAGCCTCGCCGTGCCGTCGAGGTTCACGCGATGAAAAAGATGCGCGTCGCGCGGTGCCGTCTTCGAGTCATCCGTTTTCCCCGCGAGATGAAACACCGTGTCTACACTCTCCAGGGCGCCGCCGAGAGAGCCCTCAGCCGACAAGTCCGCTCGAAACGCCTCGTCCCAAGGGCCCTCGGCCTCCTCGCGAAAGAGCCCGCGCACCCGGCCTTTGCCTTCGAGCCGCGCGCAGAGTCTTCGCCCGACGAAGCCGGACGCGCCCGTTACAAGATAGATCCGCTCGTCCGTCACGTCGAATTCCCTCCCGGCCGAAGCGAATCGTACAGCGCCATCGTTTGTTCGACGACGGTCTCCTCCGAAAAACCGCCGGCGGCGAGTTCACGGCCCTTCGCCCCCATCCGTTTTCGAAGCTCGGGATCGCGTGCGAGACGACGGATCGCCTCGGCCAGGGCGGCGGCGTCCCGCGCGGGGACCAGGAGGCCGTTCTCTCCTGGCTTGACGATCTCGCGGCATCCCGGAACATCCGTTGCTACGATGGGACGCGCACAGGCCGCCGCTTCGATGAGAGTCTTGGGAACGCCTTCACGGTAGGTTGGCAGCGCCGCAATCGTCGTATCCGCCCAGACGTTCAGGATATCCTCGCGGTATCCGCACCAATCGACCAGGCCCTCGCGCTGCCAGGCCCTGAGCTGCGACTCCGGTATCGACGCCGGGTTCTCCGGGTCGGGCGACCCCACGAGCGTGAACCTGATGCTCTCGCCGGATTCACGCAGAAGTCTTGCCGCCTCAACGAACTCGCCGACTCCTTTGTCCCACAGCATCCGGGAGACCAGCGTGACCCTCGGAATGCCCAGGGGTTCCGGCATCGGAACAAAACGCGAAAGATCGACGCCCGACCCACGGATCAACACCGTCCGTTCGGAAGGCACACGGCAGAATCTGGCGAGGGCCTCACCATCGTCGGGATTCTGGACGATGAGACGCACATGCGGACGGTTGAAAAGAAAACGAAACGCCAGCTTCAGCGGCTGCTTCAATGCCGCCGCTTTTGTCTCGCGGGAGGTGAACACATATCCCAGACCGGCCACGGTGTTGACCACAGCGGGCGTCCGGCAAACGCGCGCGACGAGAGATCCATACAACGCGGGCTTCAGAGCGACATGATGGACGATGTCCGGGCGCTCACGCGCGTATATTCTCACCAGATCGAAGAGGACCCCTGTTTCTCGCCATGGGTTGAGCGATCTCCTGCGCCATCGCAGCGGGACGAGACGAAAATTCTCCCCGCGAATCCTGTCGCCGTGAGATTGAACGCGCGTGACGACGACGACATCATAGCCGGCGTCGCGCGCGGCGCGGGCGATCGGCAAACGGTGAGAGCAGAAGTACCAGTCTTCCGTCACGAGATAGAGAATTCGCCTGCGGGGACGAGTCGATGTGTTGGGAATCGCGTCCATGTGCTTCCGATCACGCGCCAGTCGTCAAAATGTCCGTGTGAGGCGACGTACCCTATGTTAGCATTGTGATCGTCGCCGCCGCGCGGCGGACGACGAAATACGTTACACCATTTTGCGTTCCGGGACAACCGTCGCGGCCGGGTCCCCGCCGCGCGGCTTTCTCGTTGCGCTTCGCTCGGAGTGATCCGCTCGTGGCATTCTCTGATTCGCGAGTCTTCCGCCTCTTTAAGCGTTTCCTTGAACCCGGCGACACGCTCTCGCAGCGCACGGTCCGGAGCGGCGTCTGGCTGCTGGGGTTCCGGGGGGTCGAACGGGCGGTGGGACTCGTCCAGATCGTCATCCTCGCCAGAGTCCTTTCGCCCACGGACTTTGGCATCGTCGGTGTGGCGATGCTCGCCATGGGCGCGCTCGACGCGATCTCCCAGATCGGATTCGACGTCGCCCTCATACAGAAAAAGGACGACATACGCGGGTACCTCGACACGGCGTGGAGCCTCGATGTCGTGAGGGGGGTGGGGACGTTCGCGATCATGGTGGTGTCGGCGCCGTGGATTGCTTCCTTCTTCAGGAGCCCGGAATCCACGATGATCATACGCGCCGTCGCCTTTGTCCCGCTGCTGAGGGGCCTCGTGAACAGCGGCGTGATCTACTTTCAGAAGGACCTCGAGTTTCGCCGGTACGTCGCGTTCGAGATCGCGGGAACAGCCACGAACGCCGTGGTGTCGGTCGTGTGCGCTGTGCTGTGGCGGAGCGTTTGGGCCCTCGCCCTGGGGCTCGTCGCAGGGCACGTGGTGCGATGCGCCGCTTCTTACCGTCTCCATCCATACCGCCCCCGTTTTCGCATCGACTGGGCGAAGGCCGGTGAGGTCTTTCGTTTTGGCAAGTGGATCATGGCGAACACCATTGTTAATTTCGTCATGGTCAACGGGGACAACACGGTCCTCGGAAGACTCCTGGGAACCGCGTCCCTGGGGCTCTATCAGGTGGCGTTCAAGATATCCAACATCGCGATGACCGAGATCTCGAGAGTGCTCTCGCGCGTGACGCTGCCCGCCTTCTCTAAACTCCAGGACCACCCCGAGAAGTTGAGGGCGGCTTTTCTCAAGTCGCTCGATCTCGTGATCTCTTTTGCCGTCCCGCTTTCATCCGTGGTGTTTTTCCTCGGCCCGGATCTAGTCCGTGTGTTTCTCGGCGAAAAATGGACGCCGATGAACACGGCTCTCAAGATACTCGCCGTCTCGGGTCTGATACGGGCGATCGTCGCGACGGGGGCGTCCCTTTATCTCTCCTTGTACCGTCCCCGCCTGGAGTTTTTCACCACGGTTCTGAGCACCGCGGGCATGGCGATCGCCGTCTTTCCCCTCACCTTGCGGTGGGGGCTCACCGGGACCGCCGCCGCTGTTCTTGTGGGGAACGCCCTCGTGATTCCGGTGTGGGTCGCCAACTATTTCCGGCTGACGCGCGGCAGCGCCGGACCGCTCTTGGGGCGCGTCGCGCTCCTTGTCGTCACGTTTGGCGCAGTCGGTCTTCCCGCCATGGTGTCGGGGAGCCTGCGCCCCATCGGCGCGACCGGTCTCGTGTCTTTGACCACCGCGTCGCTCGTGTGTTATGCGGGTCTCTCGTGGGTATTGCTCAAGTTTTTCGACCGCGGTCCCCTGAGGCTCGCGAAAGACATTCTCGCGTCGATCTGACGAATCGGCTGGGCTCGCTCTGGCGCCGGAGCGCCTCGGAAATGCGCATACTCGTATTGACCCCCACGTTTCTTCCGGTTGTCGGCGGTGCCGAGATCTTGATCCTCGAGGTCTACCGGAGGCTCGCGAAGCGTCACGACGTGCTGCTCCTCACCATGGAGAAAGGCCGCGCCCCTAGCGACAAGGATCAACTGGTCAACTTTGCGGTCGAACGCTACCGTGACAGGGTCTCAACGATGAAACTGCACGGTCATCGCGCGACCGGCGGCGTTGTTCCGCCGTTCTCGCTATCCGCCGTGAAGGCGGTGGACAGTGCGGTCCGGAGATTCCGTCCTGATGTTATGAACGCTCACTACATGGCACACACGGGTCTCGCAGCGATGATCGCGAAGGCGCGGCACGGAGTGCCGACCGTGCTCACGCTCGTGGGACGCGATGTCCCAGGCCCCAGAACTCCCTATGGATGGAGATTCTACTGCCGTTGGGCGGCCCGGTCCGTTACCGAGGTTACTTACATCAGCGATTACTGCCGTCGCGCTGTCTTCGGTGATGCCAGCAGAGCGCCGGGCCGCGTCATCCAGGCCGGGGTCGACATCGATCGCTTCAACCCGCGCTCCGACGGGAGCGCCATGCGGCGCCGCTTCGGCGCGGACGCAAGTACTCCGCTCCTCGTCGCCATTCAGCGCCTCGCTCCGCAGAAGCGCGTGGACGTCACGATACGAGCGATGCCGGAGATTCTTAGAGAGCACCCCGGCGCGCTCCTCATCGTCGGCGGCAAAGGCGCAGCGCTCGACGGGCTCGAGTCGCTCGCGAAGAGTCTCGGAGTCTCGCGGTCCGTTCGTTTCGCCGGATACGTCCCCGACGCAGAGCTTCCCGGGTACTACGCCGCCGCGGATGTGTTCGTGTTTCACTCGACGTACGAGACATTCGGCATCGTTCTCGCGGAGGCAATGGCTGCTGGAAAGGCGATCGTCTCCGTGAATTCAACGGCGATCCCCGAGGTCGTCTCGCAAGGGATAACAGGAATGCTCGTGCCGCCGCTCGATCCCGAAGCTCTCTCCAAAGAGGTCATCAGGCTTCTCGACTCCCCCGGTGAGCGCGCGCGCCTTGGGCAGAACGCTCGCAAATGGGCGGAGGAGAACCTCGATTGGAACGTGATCGCCGCTCAGTACGAAGAGACGCTCCAGAACGCGGCGAGGCGCTCATGATGCGGGTCTAAGCGCCGAGGTGTTTGTGATGCGGGTCTGCATGGTCGTGTACAAGTTCCCGCCGCTCTACGGCGGCGCCGGCCGCCAGGCGCTTCGTCTCGCCGGGCATCTAAAGCGCCGCGGCATCTCGGTGCTCATACTGACCGCTCGCCAGCGAAAGGATCTCTCCTCCGGCGAGACCCTCGACGAAATCCCTGTCGTGCGTCTCCCCGTTTTCGGGATCGGCAGAATGCGCCCGATGAGCTTCCTGCTCGCGGCGTCGTGGCATCTGATTCGACACGGCCGGCAATACGATATCTTCCACGTTCACGGCGCGTATCTCCGCATCGTTCCCGTCGTCGCCGTCGCTCGTCTGCTCGGCAAAACCGTCGTCGTCAAGATGACCTTGCAGGGGAGCGACGACCCCGCGTCGAGCGCGAAGAGGCGCCTCGGGGTTCTGCTCCGCTGGGCGCTCGAGCGTGTCGATGCGGTCGTATCGATCAGCAGCGACATGACCACGGTCTCGCGCGACAGCGGCCTTCCCGAGAAAAAGCTCGTTCAGATTCCCAACGGGGTCATGACGGATTCTTTTCGCCCCGTCGCCAACGATGAGCGTGAGCGTTTCAGGGCGAGGCTCGGTGTTCCCCACGACGCAGAGGTGGCGGTGTACGTGGGGTTCGTCGGGCGCCGGAAGGGGGCGGACACTCTTCTCTGCGCGTGGGAGCGCGTCGTCCGCCGCCGTCCGAAAGCGTTTCTTCTTCTCGTCGGGCCATTGAGAGAAGGCGCTCCGGAGGGCGCGCCCTCCATGCAGACGCTCGTGTCGAGCTCGGCGAGGACTCTCGCGTTGGGAGAGACCGAAAACGTTGACGAGTGTCTCAAGGCATCCGACGTGTTCGTCTTGCCGAGCCGCTCCGAAGGATTGGCGAATGCGCTGCTCGAGGCAATGTCCACGGGGCTGGCCTGTATCGCTTCGAACATCGCCGGCATGTGCGACGTCATTCGGGATGGCCGCGATGGTTTGCTCGTTCCCCCCGGCGAGCCTGAACTGCTCGCGGATTCGATCGTGGGGCTACTCGAGGACCGCGCGAAGCGTTCCGAGTTTGGCCGCCTCGCGAGAAAAAAAATCGTCGACGAG
>Ga0315273_10003408_pt1 | contig 19150 bp, 16 predicted proteins | sample YL17G02_0_MG_FD_205753 | JGI IMG/M metagenome (GOLD analysis project Ga0315273, IMG submission 205753) | Sediment microbial communities from Yellowstone Lake, YNP, Wyoming, USA - YL17G02_0 | ecosystem: Environmental > Aquatic > Freshwater > Lake > Sediment | place: USA: Wyoming | collected...
GGCTGGGTCTGGTCAACCGAGATCACCGAGTGATCTCCCGATTTCTGTCGGGGCCTGTTGTGGTGGACAAGCCCACGACTTCAGTCGTGGGTGGTTGACAACCTGATCCTCCTGAAGACCCTTATCCAACGATGAAGGATGAATTCTCTCCGATGAACAACTTCGAGAAGGTGATGACCCAATGTGGATGAGCACGGCCCTGGAGGAATCCCTTCCTCCCTTCGTGACGGAGAACACACCCGATGTCCCGATCCGGATGATCGAGGAGATGCTGGAGTCATCGAGATTCGATACCGTCGATCTGTTCAGGACATCCTCTCATCGCTTCGAGGGGAAGAGGGCCATCCCGATGATGACCGTATCGTTCCATCGTCACCTGTTCGTCACGGGAATGGTCCCTTCTCCGGACGAGTACCTCTCCGAATACGAGAGGGAGAACAGCCACTTCCTGTCCTCCAGGGAAGACGATGATATGAACGGAATAAGGCACAGGGTGATGAGGGCGTATCCGTCCCTGATCCGGGACATCCACTTCGTGAGTGGATGCCGGGAGATGGGCTGCGATGCGATCAGGACCGTCAGGGATGACATAGCGGGGGTGGATGCCAGGATCCCGATCGACGGCGGAGAGATCAAGGTCAGGCTGTACTACGACAGCCCGAGATCGAGGACCCACAAGATGAGGAAGGCCTTCTCCCACGTGATGGGGCCCGATCACCACGACCTCGGGCTGTCCAGGGGAAATTGCCTCAGGATCGGCGATTTCCTCCTCTACTCATCATCGGTGATCAGATCGTTCCTCATATCGGTGGGAGTCGAAGAAGGAAATCTGAGGCCCGAATCGTAACTATCAATCACACACGGGAGGTGCTCGAGCCATGAACAAGAAGCTCATCAGGACCGCAAAAGAGATGCTCTCCATCGCCAATGATCTGGATGATCTGGGGTTGTATGCCCTGTCGAGCCAGTTGGACAGGAGGGCGATGAGAATCATCTCCGCCCAAGTGCCTGACGCTGGCGTCGAGAACCTCGTATCCCCAAATCTCCTCAGTCCAGAGAAGGCCAAGGAGATACAGGAAGAACAAGAAGACAACCAGGAGAAAGTGAAAACGCTGGTCGATCAGGACGAGGAGGCCGTTCTTGATCAGGAGGACTTCCTGAAAGAACATCAGGATGAGGTCGAGACTCCGCTCAGGGAGATCGTCAAATAGTAGCGTCGAGAGAAGAACCCTCGATCGCCGCACCACCTGGTGGTGCGGCATTTTCGTTTTCAGGAATTGGGGGCCATGAAGTCACGATTCCTTCAGGCACACCTCGACACTGACATCCTTCCCACAGTGGGGACAGGTGGGAATCGATATGATGCACTGGGGGGTTCCTTCCGTGCCATCACTCATGTTCCTGATCCTGCGAACGATGTTGCTGGTGGACAGCTCGGGAGCCATCTCGACGAAGCACATCTCTCCCCCCATCCTCTTGATTATCGCCTGCTCCTTGCACTTCCCCTTGTACTCGCTCCCCTTGACATGGACATCCGGGTGGACGGACTCGATGAGGGGTCGGGCGATCTCGTCATCGTCGATGATCGTCACGAAGTCCACGCACTCGAGCGAGGATAGCATCAGCAGTCTCTCCGCCTCGGTCATCACGGGCCTCGTGGGGCCCTTCAGCCTGCGGATGGCGGCATCGCTGTTGACCCCGACGATGAGGATGTCACCCTTCTCCCTCGCCGACTGAAGCAGCGAGATGTGGCCGGGGTGGATCAGGTCGAAACAGCCGTTGGTGGTGACGAACGAGTATCCCTTCTGCTCGCTCAGGCGCTGCACGAGTGCGGGGATCTCGTCGAAGGGGACGATCTTGAGGGAAGGATCCTTTGACATCGATGGCTCCTTGTGAAACGAATATGGCCGGCGAGAATGTCGCCGGCCACCTTATACCACGAGGATGAAAGTTCACTCGCCCTTAAACGCCAGACGGAACATACGTTGGCGCTGTCCCGGGAGCATATATTCAGGGGTGCTCACAACACCGATGCTGGGGTAATAATCTGTTTTGATCTGTTCCTTGGCCTCGTCGTACGCCTCCTTGTACGACTTCGCCATGTCGAGGATCCTCGACGGATCGAATGAATCGTCGCCCTCGACTCCGGGTTCGAGGTGGACCAGCCTGCGATACCTGCTGTTGAGCCACATCGCCAACCTCCTGTAGAGGATGTATGACGCCCCATTCAACAGGGCGAAATCCCATCTCCTCGGAAGACTACCGATGTTCCTCGGTCCCGTGGCCCTATTCGTCTTGTCAACTCCCGCTTGGGCGACGATGCCACAGGCAGCCTGGTAAATGGCATCGTTGATCTCCCTGTTCGACACCGCCTGGAACCAGTAGTTGATCTCTATCATATCGTGCCATGCGATGCCCTGAGGGGTCTCCCCATCGGTTTGGACGAAGAAGATGTTGTTGTTGTAATCGCAGTGCCACTCCAGGCCGTTCGGATAGTCATCGTTCGCCGTCCCGATGTTGTCCAGTCCCGTCGTGCCACGCATCGGGATCAGCTTGAGGGCCGATCTGTCACCATCCGTTGCCTTCATGCTGATGTAGAGCTCCGGCCTCGGCCAGTAGTCCCACGATCCCCATGCCATCGTCCTGGCCTTCGTCCTCCCATCATCCGTGAAAATGGGGTTCTCCCTGAACACCGGGGTCTCCATCAGCCACCTCATCTCGTACGCCACGCTGGAGCGAAGGAGGAGCTCCTCTCCCCAGATGGGGTAGTGGGTGGCGAGAACGGAATCGTCGCTTTCCTCCTCGGTGATGATGTAGTAGTCGCTGATGTCGCCATCGGTATCGATGTACTCGTTCTCGGGAAACTCGACCGTCGTGACTGGCAAGTAGGAGCCATCTATGTGGGTGGAGCGGGTGATCCGATAGTGATCGACATCACCACTGGTGTCCATCCTGTCCCAGGTGACATAGACTCCGTCGGCTCCCTCGTAGTTTCCAAGGACTATCATGTTGGTGTCCTCCGGTGAGAATCTCGATGATCCTACTTTCTACGAGGGGGACGATTGCACCTTCAGTAGCCCCCTCTCCAACCGTCCATCAAAAACAACGGGGGTCGCAGCATCATACTGCGACCCCCTCCCAAACGAGAGCCGCCATGGCTCCCGGTCCTCACCTCGCCCTCGAGATCGACCTCGCCCCCATCATCGGAGCGACCTCTCCGCTCCGGGCATCCTGCATCGCATCCCAGGAACCGTCATCCATTGCGAGATCGACATCCTCGACCACGGCATCTTCCTGGGAGCCCCCACCACGGATTACTCTCTGCTGCTGGACCTGTCGTGTGGGCTGGGCCTGGGACTGTCGAGAAACAGGGTTGTCGGCTATCTGGCCATCATATCCGGCGAGACGCCCCGTCGTGTTGAAGTTCTCCATCCTCATTTGAGCGGTCGATGTCCTCGTCCCGTCGCCCATCGGTGCCTGTGTGACGGTCGCCCTGCTCCTCGTCATCTCGATCTGACTTGGTGCCTCGGGGAGCTCGTCGAGGGAGATCCTGCGACCGAACCTCGCCGATGCCATCCCGCCCTGGATGTCTCCGCTCTCGACCATCTTCTGGAACTCATACGAATCGATACCCTGCTGCCTAGCTGCGGCTGCCATCTTGGCATACGTGGCCGGATTGTTGATGAGCTGAGATGTGTCGACAGCGGCACTTCCTCTCGCCTCGCCCGTGGCGAGATTGATGTCCTCGGCCTCGACGAGCTCGCCATCGATCTCGATGAGTCTCTTGCGCCTCTCCCTTTCCTCGACCCTCTTGGACCGCTCATTCTTCTCGAGCGCACCGAGATACTCTTGGTATGTCAGGATGACGACATAGTTTTCACGGATCGCCTGCCTGAGGGCCGGTGACCTCCTGAGCATGTTCGGATCCTCTCCCGACAGATCGCCAACCTCGTGACCCTCGAGCAGGATCCTGAGTCCTGCCGGCATCCCCATCGCATTGACGAGATTGGACCTCTTGTCGTTGATGAAGAGGGGGCCCGGCATCATGTTCTGGATGTAGAAACCCTCATTTGCGTAGTCATCGACGAGACTCGGCTGTCCCGCCTCCTCCGACATGAACATCGCATTGCCCTGTTCCATTTCGTTTCCTCCTTAGGATTAGTCGTTTACAAAACTCCCGGATGTGTAACCATCCATTTGTTGTGAGACCTTGCAGTTTTTCCAACTGGTTGTGATAATCCCACCTATGGTAAAAGACCCACTCGATCGAATCACTATCCTCCCTGAGTGAGTTCCTCGGAATTTTCCTGTCAGAACCACCGCCTTCACCAGATCCCCTGTCCTGAATCCGTGAATCACCCTATTTCCCTTCGGTCCAGTCCGGGGAAATCCGAACCTGTCCATTCGACAAGCCTGGCGACTTCCCCGACCCATCGCCTTGATTTTCAAGACCGACTGAGTGGGGTCCAGATGAACATTCTCCCCAGACTTCCCGACACAGGCGGCATCGATCCAGTGAGCCTTCGGATAACCCTGACCAACTCGGTTGAATTTCGTCCTGCCTCCCGTTCCCTCTTCCACGGGAAACCCGGTGTCCCTTAACCTCTCACCGATCTCCTTCCTCGTGATGTTGACGGCTGCCGCATCCCTCAGTGGTCTCCTGGCTTGTTCCTGGATCTTGGGGTACCCGAACTCCTCAGCCGTCATCGTTCCCTTCTCGATGTTGCAGTCACGACAGGAGAACGCCAGATTGGAGATCCGGTTCGTCCCTCCCCGACTCCTCGGATTGATGTGCTCCACCTGCAGTGGAACCCCCATCACACCACAGTAGACGCAGTTCCGTCCCCACTTCTCCAGCAGGTACTCCCTGACCTCATAACCCCGCAGCTCCCCCTGTTGATATTCCATCCCGGATATCTCGGGATTCTCCATCAATTGGGTGTTGAACTTGACCAACTCCATGCTGATGAATCTCACCGGAGACCATCGAGATAACCTTCGCACCCAAGTCTCGATGTTCTGCACCCGACTCCGCAAAGATGGAGGGAGCCATCCCCCGATCCTTCTGCGATTCTGGAACCGACACTGACGGTGTCTCGTCTTGCGATTCCGTCGTGAACACCTGAGAGATCTCCTCGCATCCATCCTCTTCTTGATCGTCACCCCTCGGTGATCGATCTCAGCCGCCCACACGACCTGATTACTCTCCTCATCGACCAAGACGACTCCTGTCGTCCGACTCCCAGGATCGATCTTGACCCGAAGGGGTCTCGGCTCATCCTCGACCGCAACCTTGAGGATGATCGTGAATGGCCTCATCCTCAGAACGGCAGCCTGCTGCCCTTCCAGCAACTTTCGAGCCTCGGCTGGGTGGACTGGGTCCTGCGGCTTGTGATTCGTGTCAACGACGAGAACTCGATTCATCTCTCTCCTGCTTGGTGCGACTCTCCCCTCGGGTTTCCCGTTGGGGGTGATGTTCACCTCGACGATGTGAATGGGGCTTGTTCGGTCCAGGACATTGGTTCCTTGCCCTCAGAACTTCATCATCCTGGACGACAGTTGCATGGGACTGGTGAGTGCATCCCATGGTGTCATGACCCCTCTCACGGAGCCCGATGAGGATCTTTCGATCCTCCTGGCTGGGTCTGGTCAACCGAGATCGCCTTGGCAACCTCACAGAAGTGAAACTGAAGTTTGTTGTTAAACAAACCATCGGTTTTAACTGTGGGCCGGTTGACAGTCTGATTTCGAGACTCTCTTCGGACCCCTCGATGGATCTGGAAGGTGGAGCTCGTTGCTGGTCCTCTCCCGATCACTCTTCGGATCCTTCTTGCGCTTGTCACGTTGATCCCTGAGATCTGCAGCTTGGTCTAGCCTCTGTTTCGGAGCTCCTACGGACCTGCCCGCATGCCACTGCTCACTTCGAAGGGAGATGATCGGAGGCGAGAACACCCTGACGGTCTTGGATGACCTGCACTCCGGACATCTGGACACGTGCTCGTCATTCATACCCTGCTGGATCTCGAACTCGTGCTCGCACCTCTCGCATCTGAACTCATAGATCGGCACCTCGATCTCCTCCCATGCTGAAGATGCACCATCTTCATCTCACGATTGATGTGTTAGCGTGTTCTGCAGAAAATTCCTGCTTGAAAGCGGGTGTTTTGCGAAGTTTTTCAGCGAGGCGAGGCGGGAGCCAACGATGACAGACTCGTGACCGCCACCATCTCGACATTCTCGACGGAGCTCACCGAAGGAGAAGCGTTCTCGATCCTCCCATCGATCAGGCATCTGACCTCGATGAAGACTCCCCTCGCCTTATGAGGGAACATCTTCTCGGAGATCCTGCGCCAGGTGTCGATGGGGTTCGTGTCGTCGGTCATCACCCCGACGATGATGACGACCTTCTTGAAGTTCGGATCGAGGCTCCCGACCAGGCCCCCCTCGACCACGACGCCATCGATTCCAGCATGTGATGCGGCACCAGCAAGGAAGTTCCCAAGTGGGCCGGTCATCACGAACAACGACGAGAATCTGGCATCTTTCTGGAAGAGGAACTCGAGGCAGTCGTTGAGGAACGGACGACTGGACGACAACGACGACATGATTTGAACCTCATCATGTTCCATCGTGAGAAGTACGTTCGTCGATGCTGGCATTGACATTTCGGTTACCGTTCCTTTGAATCTGGGTGAATTGACTCACGCCAATCCCAGCCTCAGTGGTTTGCATCCGGTACCGTACTTTCCGGAGAGGAATCGTCGCTCGATGTTCTCCGCCGCTATTGTGTCAGCTCTTCCGGTGTGACCACAACTCCGGCAGCGAAAGACATCTTGGGACGGACGATTCCCCCGATCAGAGTCGCCACAGCATGGGCACGTGTTGCTGGTGTTCCAGGCCGGGACCGAACGGAAGCCGACACGGTCGTCCTCCGTCCGCCACTTCAGCCTGTTCAGCCAGTAACGGTAGTTCCATGCACCGATCGAGCGTCGCATGTCTTTGGTCAGGCGACGTCTGACCTTGGTCTTCTTCCCGATCCCCGCCAACCTCTCCACCACGACGATGTCGAGGTCCTCCCGGGCCGTGATGTCCCGAGCAACCTCATCGATCCGCTGTCTCAAGGCCATCCGGGCCCGCTGTTGCCCCTTGCTCCCGTGCTTGCAACGTTTGATCCGCTCGATGATGGGCTCGATGTCCGATCCCAACATCTCCCCGGTGGAGAGGGCGGCGAGGTGTTTGATTCCGGTGTCGATCCCCACCACCATCTTTCCCTCTCGCTTCGGTCCCGTCTCGATCTCGAAGGCGAACTGCACCCAATCGAGCGAGATCACATAGGCCTGCATCTGCCGCCCTCGGGCCTCCAACTTCTTGAAACGACGATGGAACCGGATGGGGATGTCGATGGAGACTCCATCCCCGACACAACGAATCTCCAGCCATGCATCGAACTCCATCGTGTCCTCGGGATCACGCAGGTTGGCGATGGTCGTGGAAACGCTCATCGTCCTGCCCGAGTGATGGGGAATCGTGGGGACGAGGGTCTCCAGCTTCCTCCGCAGCTTGTGGCACTGGTTGAACTTCCCCTGCCTGAACCTCAGGTTCTCCTCCTCTTGCATCTCTTCACGCCTCACCTTGCAGGAACTCCGGGAGGAGGAGATCAGGTCGAGGGCCTCCCTTGCGGCCACCTTGCGGAGCCTGGCGGTCAGCCAGGTCTCGGGCAGGTCCACGATGGGCTTGAGCAACTCCGCCTTGATCGGGGGAGAGTCCATCTCCCAGAAGTGGTCGATGAAGAGGTTGACGACCCGCCCGTACTCCTCCAGGACACGACGGAGGGTAGACCGCTTCTCGGCGGTCATCCACTTGGTCGTGCACTTCGAGGAACGGACGATCTTCATTTCCTCACCTGATACTCGAAACTGCTGCCGTTGTCGAATTTCTTCACGGTGATCAGGCTAAACATCTCACGCCAACCTCCGCTCCCGTCCCCATGTGTCAGGTAGACCCACTGGTTTGGTTTCTCACCCTGAATCGCCGTGACGGTCGACCATGCACCGGGGATGCCCCTCATATCGGCGTCAGAACTCAGATACGGACACACTTTTTCCCCGACCACGATGTCCTCGTAGTTTGCAGCCTTGTATGGGCTACCACACCCACTGATCATCACGCAAAACATCAATGCCAGAAGTGACGCTACAACAGTGATCTTAGCCATCTTACCCACTCTCTTTCTTTGCCTTCTTGTTCTTCCTGTTAGTGGCACTCCTGCGGCCGTACAGCTTGCCTGAGAACGATGAGATGATCGAGATCAGGTCATCCGCCAGTTCCTGTTCGTAAGACTTGTCCTCGGAGATGGTGGACAACACCTCGATCTCGGTCCCGTAGCTTCCGAAAAACCTCTCGAAGATCGGGAACTGGAACCTCGTCAGCCTGTCCCTGTGTTCGATGACGACCACCGAGACCTCGCCACCGATCACCTTCTCGATCAAGGACTTCAGCCCAGCCCGACCCGAGGACATCCCGGAACCGACATCTGCGATGATGGGGCCCACCTCGTACTGCTTGCCGATGCAGTGTTCGAGGAGCCTGCCCTTCTGCCGATCCAGGTCTCCCTTGGCCTTCTGCTCGTGGCTGCTGACCCGGGAGTAGACTGCGACCTTCCGATCCTTGGCCTCGGTCTCAGAGATGCCCATCATCCCGTGGATGTCGGACAGCCGGAACCTGCGATGACCGCCCGGGGTCTTGACATATGGGATCTTGCCTGCATCGGCCATGTCCCTGACGACATCCTTGTTCAGGGCGAGGAGGTTGGCGGCCTCATCGAGTCTGATCAGCCTGTCCGGTGAATTCATCGTTGATGATCTTGGTCCAGTGCTGGTAGGTCTCGTTAAACTCCTCGACCGAGGGAACGACCTCGAGCGGTTCTGGATGCTCGAATATCCTGCCATCGCTCAACTCGAACTCGGTTTCCGTGACCCTGACGACCACCGGACTCTCCTCCTTGCTCATCTCTCACGACTCCTATTCTGGATGTGACCAGAGAATTCCTGCTTGCTTATCCCATTTTACCAAGAATTTCTCTGGCTGTCAATCAACCCCTCTTGATGGCGAAGATCGCACCCCTGGACATCAGGGCCATCGACAGACGAAATGAGAAGACACCGGTCGGTCCGGTCTGATCCACCCAGAACTTGATGTCGCCGCACTGAGAGAGAAGCCCCATCATCTGGGAGCAGATGAAGACGACTCCCCCTTCCGGCCCTATGACATCGTAAGAGAAGAGCCTCAGCCTCTCATCTCCGATCGTCATCATACCGACGGGAGTCTGGATGCCATCGATCGAGATCATCTCGTTCGAGAACCCGGTCATCTGGCCGAGGATGGCATCGAACGATGATTTATCGCATACCAGGGCGCAGGGCTTCATTCTGGACTCGGACAGATCTGACAGCCCCCTCCTGATGGCTCCAGGGAGATCGCTCTTGGATGAGATCTCCTCGTTCCACTGGGTGCCCACCATGCTGGATATGAGCGAGAGGAACGACAGCGACTCGCAGTTGAGGAGATGATTGGCCGCCCACTCGACATTCTTCATCTTGGCAGGATCGAGAGGGGGGCTGAACATCTGGAATGTGTGGAGGGGCAGCCTGATCTTCTTGTTGCCACTGGGCTGCTGGGAGTTATACACCACAGTCATGGGATGACCATACGGAGACACCTGCCAACATGTGCCTCCGGGATCCAGGTCGATGGAGGGGTTCTCATTCTCCTTCAGTCTGTCCACGACCAGCACCGTCCTCGCCACGGATCTCGAGTTGATGATGTTGGAGATGATCCTGTGGGCATTGAGGTTGGACGATAGGGCGCTGGCGAATTCGATCTCATCGATTCTCATGTGAATCTCCCTCCGGTCTCGAGACGAAGACTAGTTCGGAGGTTCCTGGGGAGAGACCTTCGTTTCACCATGGTAGAACATGACCGATTCCATCACGACGATGGGTTCTCGAGGGACGGGTTTGGGGAGGGGCCAATTCCGCACGCTACCATATTTCATGATGAATTCCTGCCACGGGAAGAGATCTCCATTGGCGATGGGACCGCTGCCATCCACCCCGATCCACAGCAGGTCATCATCCATCATCCCAGGCAGGATGTCACAGACCAAAGAGAAGAGGGAATGGTCCGAAAGAGACGATGATGTTTTCATGGCGTCACTCGTTTGTTCCAGCTTTGTGCTCAGGAATCTTGAAGGTCACCCATTCTGCGACTTCCCATGTTGGAACCATCAACTCTTCTGCCTTGGGAGGGGGTGCCTTTTTTGAGGATTTCCTATACTTATATGCGAGCACGAATCGAGGGTGGGGTCTCCCCCACCCTCGAATTCATTCCCGCCCCTTGGGACGGGCGATTGGGGCCTGTTCAGACGATGACAATCTTCGAGGTGGCATAGTCGTTGATGACCGCCATGCCGATCTCCTCGTAGATGACCCATCCGAGCCTGAGGTGCTTCGGGTCGTCGGCCGGCAGGACGGTGATGTCCTGGCGAACCGGCATGGCACCGACGTACTCGCCTGGGGCGAGGACGTAGATGGTGGACCGAGGCACCATGGTCGAAACATGTATGTCCGCCGTCCACAGGTGGCCATACAGACCACTCATGATGATGTCACGCTGGGTGGCCTCGTCGAAGAAGTCCTTCCCCCAGTTGCGGACATCCTTGTAGCGGAACGGGTGAACGACGATCTTGGCACCGACGAGCTCGTGCTCCTCGATGAGAGCCAGTGCCACGTTGATGTTGTCCGGTGACAGAGCGCCTGCGACGGTCAGCGTGTGTGCGGTCGGAACCGCATTGCTGATGACCTGGAAGATCTCGTAGTCCTCCTGTCGCTGCAGGCTGTCCTTGGCCCTGATCTGAGCCCTGTCGACGATGTAGAATCGGCGAGCCCTGATCTCGTTGAGCTTGATGGTGGGGTTCGTTGCGATCTCCCACGTCGGGATCATCAGCTCCTCAGCCTCGATGAACATGTCTGGGACACGCCCACGCTTGCTGATCACGTACGACTTGACTGCGATGTCTCGCTCATACCTCGGCAAGGCACCTTGCGGAAGCTCGTCAACCATGAGGAGCTTGCGTCCGATCGCCTGGTACTCCAGGGCGATCTTGATGGGCTCCACCATGGCCTGTGCCAGCGCCACACGACCCTCTGGGGTCTCGAGCGCCTGCCCTACGATGGCTTCCTTCGCCTCTATGTCATTGCGTCTCATGATGGCCATTGGTGTTTCCTCCTCTTTCTTGTTTTTGTGTTACGGCGTGACGTATGGCACGGGCAGCCAGCGAACAAACAAGCAGCTGCTCGCAGCCCCATCGGTGACACGGGCCACGACGATGACGGTAGCGACTGCACCGTCGTCCACGAACTGTCCAGCCAGGGAGTTGGTCGTCGATGACCCGTAGGTCATCCCGTCATTGACGGCGAAGGCCGGTGCGGCGGCAGCGTCGGTTGTTGCAGCGTTGGCTGCAAACAACGCCTCGTACTTGTCGGTTGCGAACTCTCCGCCTCCGGAGTAGACCGTGACGCCCCTGCGAGGGGTGCCCGTGTCGGTCCAGTTGGTGACGCCCTCCACGACCTCATCCTGGAAGTCCCCAAGCCTGCGGGTCGAATGCGACTCGAAAGCCAGCGAGACCGGATTCACGACGATCTGCGTGTTGCCCGTGGTGATTGCGTCGTCTCCTGCGATTCCGACGATGGCAGAGATGCCGTGCGTCGTAGCCACCAAGGCCCTGTCAGCCCTCGCCAGTTCGGGGACGCCGGTCGTACCGTTCGCCACGAGGGCGACGATCTGACCTGCGTGGATCCCGGAACTCGATGCTGGCTTCCTGCCCTGATCGATCATCACATGATTGATGACTCGAAGTCCCATCGTAGTATCCTCCTTGTGTTGTTCTCGTTAGCGAAGTCTCACGCCGGTGCGTTCGTCGAAGTCCTCCTTGCTCGGGAGATTGCTCTTCATCATCTCCGAGAGGGCCTCGGCAAGTTCTCCACCGCCGTATGCGACGACCTCACGTGTTGGATTCGGATTGAACGACAGTGAGGCTGGCCTGATCCTGTTTGGTGACGCCGTGCGCTCCATTCCACCGTTGCCGGCCTGGGAGATCCTGGTCTGGAAGTCCCTGCGGCCGAGCTCTCTTGCCAGCGTCCTGAAGTTCTCGAGCGCCGGGATGGTCATGCTGTCGGCCATCCACCTGTCGATCTGCGAGCCCACCTCGTCGGGAGCGATCTGACCGTTTGTCACCAACTCGTTGGCGACCTCGGTCGCCTTCACCAGACGGGCCATCTGGATGTGAAGGGCCTGATTCTGTCTTGCGAGCTCATCCATCTTGCGTGATGCTTCCTTCTCGAACTGACCGGCATCCACATTCATGTCTCTCGCATTCTTGCCCTTTGGAGCCCCGCCCATCTTGTCGGAGGTGTGGAACCCACCATCTCCGTTCGGATCGTCGCCCCGGGTGTCCTCGCAGACCTCCGAGCGATCCTTCGACGTGCCGCAGTAGGCATCCCAATTCAGCCCTGCTTCTCTCATGTTGTAGTTTGCATTCTCTGCATTCCTACTTGCGCACGTCGGGCAGTGCCCATCACCAACACAAGCCTGGCACAGTGCGTAGGTGCTCCCACAATCCTCGCATTCCACCGGCTCGACAACCCCCTGCGGGTCGTAACAGCCCATGCACTCACGGTTCATGGCTGAGGTGATCACTCTCTTGTTCCACTCGGATGCCTGCACCTGCGGGAATCTCTGGCGAGTGGAGTCGAGCTGGGTCGGGACATCGAAGGCCTGGAAGCCCTTGTCCCATCCCCAGAAGTCCGGTCCCATCCCCGTCGTCGGGATCGGGTCCGGCGTGTCGCTTCCATCGATCGTCCTCGTTGCGTAACCCTCCGTCTCCGGTGAGAACCGCCTCAGCTCCTTGGCATTGGCGTTCATCATGAGATCGGCCGGGTTCATCGTGTAGATCGGGTTCGGGGCAAATCCAGGATCGGTGCGGAGAGAGTTGCCCTCGCTGTTGGAAAGCGTCATCGTCGAATGAACCTCGGTGTTCCCGGGGTTGGCAACTCCATGTGTCGCATCCTCCATCTGGAACTTCTTGCCGCCACCCTTCCCATCACCGCTGTGGGAGGTGTCTTCGCCGAGCGGGCGACCCGTGCCGATGTCCTCCGCCTTGAGGTCCTCGGACTTGTCGTCCTCCTGCGCAAGGATCTGCCTGAGTGCCTGACGCTGCGCACTGCGCTGCATCCTGAAATCGTCCATGGAAACCTGTCCCGATGGGTTCGCTACCATCCTCTCACGGCTCATTGCTTCCACCTCCTCTTGGTGTCTGATCGCTGCGAGTACTTCCTTCGTCAACTTCAGCTCCATCGTCGAACCATCTGGCAGTGCCAGAATGATGGGGCCGCCCTCTGGATCGATGGGGATGACCTCTCCCCCCTCTCCGAATGCTCCCTCTGACGGGACACCCTCGTCCGACATCGGACCCCCCTCGTCGGGAAGTGAGATGTCACCGACGGACGATGGAATCGGAAGCAGACCCTCGGCACCCTCGGGTGCCCCTGGCCCCTCGAGACCCTCTGGACCCACCGGCCCGATCGGAGCCGCTTCACCCTCCTCGTCGATCACATCCTCTTCCTCGTCCGGGAATCCGAAGCCCTCTCCGAGCTTCGTGCCCTCGTCAGATCCTGCGAATGGGTCGCTGTCGTCTTCGAACTCGACCTCATCCTTCACCTCGTCGTCGGAGCCCTTGGGAGACGGAACGTCTTCTACCATCTCATCTTCTGGCTCAGATTCTGGCTTGTCACCGGCATCGTCATCGTCGTCATCATCGTCGGCGTCATCGTCGACGATGAAGTCCTCGGCGGTGATCTGTCGGATCATATCGGAGCGGATTGCTTCGGCAACGACCGTTGCGTCTTCAGGATTCAGGCCGATGATTCCGGGATCGGTCATCTCGTCCATGCATTCCTGACGACTTCTCTCGTCCGTCGCCTCCAACTCCGCCAAGCGCAGGAGTCTGGCCACATCATTCTTCCTGCTGACAGTTGTCTTCGACATGGGCTTCCTCCTTTCATCTGACGTTGTCTTCACATGTTCACACAAGCTGGGGATTGCACCTGCATGATGCAATCGAAAAGATGCCACGGAGATCTTTCTCCGTGGCATCCCCTCACTCGTCATCATGCGTCTGGAAGGATCACCTTCACGGAGTTGAGCAAGCGACCTTCGTGCTTCCTGCTCTTGCTCACCTTGATCTGACCAATCGTCCCACACGCCTCACATCCGTACTTGCTGTTCGCCCTTCGGACATTGAGGTTGCCACACAGAACACAGACCGAACCCGCCGGCTTCGGACCTGGGATCTGCTCGTCGGTGAACCCCTCCTGCTTGAGGGCGGCCATCCTGACGAATGTCTTCGGTGATGTGTACCACCTGATGGAAGCCATCATCGGAGGCATCATCCCGCCTCCGGCAGCGCCGGCCCCACCTGCACCAGCCGCTCCGCCTGCTGGCGGCATCCCTCCGCCACCACCCATCATGGGCCCTGCCTCCGGAGGTGCGGTCGCAGCTCCGAGTCCCTCGGGCCCCTCCAGCTCGGCTGGCGACTCCGTGTTCTTCTCGTCGTCCGGGGTCACGATGTTCTCGATGCTGATGCGGACCTCATACCTCGTTCCGCAACTCTTGCACTCACCACGTCCACCAGCGATCTCGGTGTCGATGGCTCCACATGCGGGACAGACGGTCCCGAGCGGCTTGATGTCGCCGGGAGCTCCGGCCTTGTCGAGATCGGAATCGTCTCCCTCCAGTCCGCCAGGGCCAGATGCGCCCATCAAGCTGGAAAGACCCGGGGAATCCGGTCCCATCGCATTCGGCGTCGTCGCCGGATCGACCATCATCGGATTGGCCGCTGCGGGAGGAGCGGCCCCACCAGCCTGCGCTCCCCTCAACATCGCCTCTCGCCTCTGCTTGCGCTTGGCGAGCGCCATCGGAGAGAACATCGCATCCTGCTGCGGGCTCATCCCGACCTCCATACCGACCTTCAGCGCCTCGTTCGGAGCCATGTCGACTACCTCGTCAGGAACGGATCTCTCCGGCTCGGGGGCGGCTGCGAACGTGTTCGCACCAGACTCTTCCGACACGTGCTTCGTGATGCAGCTTCTGATCATGGCCCTGATGTGTCCATCCTCACTCACATCGAGCTCGGTGAACTGGAAGGTCTCGGGATCAACATGGTAGCTGTGGTCCTTGAGGAAGGCGATGACGTACTGTCTCAGCGAATCGTGGAACTGTTCGCTGTTGGTGTCGACGCCACCGAGCTCCTCGGCCTCCAGATTGATCTCCTTGGTGATCTCCTCGCTGTCCCTCATGGAGATGGCGTTCTTGGACATCGAGGCGATGCCATGCTCGACGAGACCGTGTGCCGCCGGGGAACCCTCCGACAACCTCTTGGCTGACCGCCAGATGGCGACGCTCGAGACGCCCGCCTCCTCGGCCACATCGGCGAGATTGCCGATGATGGATGACCTGACCTCGACCGGATCCGACTCATCCCTCATGCTCAGTCTCTGCCAGAATGCTGCGGACTCCCTCTTGGCAACCCTCGTCTGGATCGACTCAGGTGACCTGGCCAGCTCGACGAGGGAGACGGCGACCCCATCCTCCATCCTGGAGATCTCACCGAACAGAACATCCGGCGTGGCCTTGGTGGCGATTGCGGTCCTGGCGAAGGCGGTGATGGCCGCCTTCACGGAATCCTTCGTCAGATCGCCACCGCCCTCATTGGCGACGATGGCACCGAGGGCCCCTCGGATGACATCGGACCTCGACTGCGAGGCCTCCGCCCTGACACCCAACTTGCCGGAGAGCTCCCTGGCTCTCTGGCCGACGACCTGCTTCATGTTCTCCTGCGACATCGAGGCGATCTGAGAGAGGACCTCGGTGATGTCGCTCGGGACGATGGCAGGATCCTCCACCATCATGTCGGCGAACCTGTCGATGAGCGCCTGCTCGACGGAGGTCGGAGAGGATTCGACGAGATCGAACTCGATTCGCTCCCTCTGTGCCGTGCGCCTGCGGTACTTGTCGGCCTCGCTCGATGCGTTGACCTGCTCGAGGAACTCGTCGGACCTCGCCATCATCATCTTGGAAGCCTCGATGACCTCGGTCGGAGATGCCGACGCATCCCTCACGGCATGCGCCAGTGCACTGATGGTTGCGGAAACGACCCTGTCGGCCGATGCGCTGGAACGCCTGGTCTCGAGCGTGTGCTCTCGGACCTCATCCGGCGTGTCGGTGCGCTCGTCCTCCAGCTTGTGCTCGTGAACCCTGTCATCGAAACCACGCCTGCCGAGGACCTTGGCGCTGGCATCCTCCAACGTGTGCTCTCGAACCTCATCCGGTGTGCCGGTGCGCTTGGCCTCGAGCGTGTGCTCTCGAACCTCATCCGGCGTCCCCTCCCTCTTGTCCTCCAGGGTGTGCTCCCGAACCTCATCCGGGGTTCCGGCCCTCTTCTCCTCCAGGAAGTGCTCCCGCTGCGTGTCATCCTTCGAGATCGGCGTCCCGCTGGCCGCCATGACGATCTTGCCGGACTCCGCCTCGGACATGAACTTCCCGAGCAGCTTCTGTCCCACGATGTGCAGCCTGTCCTGCTTGATGTCCTCGATGTCGTCCTGGGTCATCATGGACAGTGCGTTCCACTTCGCCGCCCTTCCGTCGATGGAGGCGACGATGTCCCCCGTGCTCGACACGGTGACATCGAACCTCTCGTCATCGGAGGTGAAGTGCGTGTCGTGCTTCATCCTTGCGGCCTGCTTCCTCATGAGGTTGTTGGCCGTCAGTTCAGAGATTGTCGACATGATTGTGTTTCCTCCTCCTTCTGTGATGTTCGTCCTGAATCGATCCGGGATCGGAGCCGGACCGATCGCCGCCGTGAGGATCCTTGACATCTCGTTCAGCCTCTCGGCGACCGTGATCTCGCCCCTGCTCCCCGCCGAGACTCCTCCCGGAATCGTGGTGGGGTTCGGCAGCGCCGATGTCTGGAGGGGTTCTCCTCCCATGGCAGCCGCCTGCTGTGCGGCGAAACTCTGTGGGCCCATCATCTGTCCCACATCTCCTGCTGGTCCGTACTCCGGGGCTGGAGCACCACCCGCTGGTGCCTGCCCCGGTTGCTGCGGTGCCGCTCCCGGTTGAAGCTGAGCGGTCGGTGATGTGACATGCCCTATTCCATCCTCGATCATGTCGCTCATCTGCTGCTGGATCTTCGCCATCGCATCGCTCAAGTTCTTCACATGAGTGAGATCGATGTTGTCCTTCCAGCTGAGGAGGAACACGATTGCGGCCTCCAGCTTGTTGAGCACATCGTACAGCACATCGAGGACGTTCTGGCCAGACACCGGAGGTGCCTGTGGCATGTTGGCGGGCGGAGGAGGGATCGGTGCCTGAGAGGTCCTGATCATCTGATATGCAAGATCCGCCAGCCTGTCAGCGACCTTGGCGGATTCCTTGAGGGCCTCGTACCTCTCGATCTCGAACACCGATGGCATCTCGGACATCGTCTTGTCGAGTGCCTCGCTCACCAGGTTGTTTAGCGATGTGGCACCCTTCTTGATCTTGTTCGCATGCTCTATGACCTCATCGGCCGAGATCACGGCTTGGATGACGCTCTCGTGGAAGGCTCCGTCACTCACGACGGATAGCTCGATGAACTTGATGTCGTGATTGACCTCGTACACCAGCTCGTTGTCGATCTTCTGCCCCTTCTTCGATCCCGAGTCGACCTTGCCGCTCCACTTCTTGCCCTTGTGATCCTTCAGGTGATCACAGTTGTGTACCGAAATTCCGTTAGCCACATAGCTGTTCTCGCTCTCAACCCTGAGATTGTAGACGGGGCCAACATAGTAGACATTGGACATCTCACGGATGTGAGAAGCAATTCCCCGTTCTGTCCAGATCGACTGATGATGTTGTTTCGCATCAGGATCGAAAACCCTCCGACTGAACTCCACGAGTTGATCGGCATCCCCCTTCGTGATTTTCATACAGTGGATGTCCAATCTCTCATCCCTATTCGTTGGTCCTCCCTGTTGAGTCGTAGAGAACATGTTGGCCCTGATGCCGACTTTTCTAGCAAGTAGCACCAGTTGCGAAATCAGATCTTTCGATGCGAGGTCTACCCTGATATCTCCTCGTTTTGCTCCGCTCGATTGGTACCCATCACCATCGATGACGGCTCCCAATAGAACTCGAATCCCATCATCAGACAGAGCATCGATGACCTCTCGGCTGATTCGTTTGCATTTGGCACCACAGCCAACCACTTGCCGGAGAAAAGAGGCGAGATCTGGATTCGTCCAACAAATGCTCAATCCATTCGAATCTCCACCCCGATTCTCATAGGTTTTGGGGTCATACTCAGATGTCAGGTGAGGACGGACATCATCACATGCTTGAAGAATATCTGCTGCAACAGTATTCTTTTCGGCCATCGAAAGGCTGAAACCAACCAATCTATCCTTGCGTTCAAGATGCCCCTCTGCAGCGTAGTAGCCAATGATTCTGGCCACCGACAACGGGATATCGTCTTTTGATTTCGAGGCCTCCCATACCGGAGATTCGATCAGGTCTCCTTTTCTCAACTCTCCAGCAGGTACGAATTCGAAATCTCTGGGTTTGTGGTCTCCATCACATGACGATCCAGTTTCTCTAGACTTAAGAGCGCAGAGATCCAACTCTCCAGGACGACACCAACGACGAGCGTCCTTGTCACACCGGAATCCATCTTGTCTCCCTGCCCAAATTGGATGATTCTTGGTGACAAGCAATGGTGCAGACTGAATGGATGAGTAGAATGAAACGATCTCCTCATCAACCTGTCGTTCGAATGTTTCGAGGACACGACGAGTCATTCCCAGATGGGTCATCACCTCGTCTCCCACCACGATATCTTCGATCGATCTCAGGGAACCATCAGACATCGTGATGGATGTGCCTTTCGCAAGGCACCATTCTTTTTCTGAAGTGGCCTTGTTGTCACATATGCTACATGTACTCCACTCTACAGAACACCCCATGCTCACATCGGAGAGATAACCCTCTCGGATTCCCC
>Ga0315273_10003409_pt1 | contig 19150 bp, 49 predicted proteins | sample YL17G02_0_MG_FD_205753 | JGI IMG/M metagenome (GOLD analysis project Ga0315273, IMG submission 205753) | Sediment microbial communities from Yellowstone Lake, YNP, Wyoming, USA - YL17G02_0 | ecosystem: Environmental > Aquatic > Freshwater > Lake > Sediment | place: USA: Wyoming | collected...
GGTATATCCTGTACTTCGTCGGCAATGATCATATCATCAGAAAGACCGCGAGCTTTATCCGGAGAGGCTGCGGCGTATCTAAAATACATGCTTGACCCATTGGTGAAACGTTTCATGAAAACGTTCTGTACCATAGACGAGTTTGTGTAATGTTTCTTGATGAACGGTGTGCCCTCGATCACTGGTGTCACACGATCATGGCTGAACACTTTAACTTGCTCAACAGTTGGTGCTATATACAACGTACGAAACCCGCCAAAAAATTCCAGCCTTGTCTGTGGCATAACAATCATACGACTTAGCCCAAGATTAGATAAAGTCGTTGACTTCGCAACCTGACGAGACGTATGAAGAACCATTTCCGGCGGATCGATATTATACATGATGCGCATGTGTGGATAGTCGTCCAAACTGAACGGCTTACTGTTCAGATAAAAAAATTTTTCGACGAAGTCCGACATGCGGAATGTTAGTGATGGCATATTATTTATTTAGCGCCAGATCTATTTCGTGGCGGACCATTTTTTCTATCGGAAGTTTCAGACGTCTGGCTTTATACCACTTACTGAAACTTGGAAATACCTTTGCCTTGCTGTTAGTCTTGCCCACTGAGTACCAATCAGCGACCTGTTCCATCTTATATCGCAAAGGAACCTTTGAAGGACTTAACCCGTGCTTATTCCAGTGGTGCATATTATTTTTATAATGACGATTGACCGCAGATCGCCACGTGGCGTAGACTTTGGGATCCTTGGATCCCTTGATACCTTTGTCGCTTTCGAACCAATCGCGATAAGGGCCAAATTTCTTCGGACTGTATTTATCGAGATCATGTCCAAGTGCCTGCGTAATAGGCAGTCCCATCTGCATCATAGGCGATATGACGTTGGCCTTATGCTTGGTGACATAGATAGCATAATTGATGTTGTCCAGAATGCCGGCTTTTTTTGACAGTTCCGATATAGCCCTTAATCTTTCCATATTTTTTGAAAGATCCAAAACATGTATTTCCGGACTATTTGGATCAGTGGACAATTTTTGCATTATAGTGCTCGTCGTATTTACTGATCAGATTATGAAACAATTCGGCATGTGGGCTATCTTCTATAAACTTGTAGATAATGTTCGCTTCCTGTAATGCTGGAGTACCAGTGCCATATTTATATGCTGTCTTACGATTGTCCTCGATACCTTTGAAAAGTATGGCTAACTCAAGTTCTCGTCTCTGAACATCGTCCAGGTCGAAACGTTTTTTTGCTTCGTTTATCAACATTACTTCCGAATCAATCATCGAAAGCAATACGCGCGCGTAATTTATTTCTCGTTCGAACTTCGCGAATGGATCCTCGATCTTATCGAATGGTATGGGCTTCTTCTCCCACGTATCCGTGAGAATATTATATGCTCCTAGAGAGTTACTCCAGTCGGACGTACCCTTCATATGCGGCTGGAAAAAGAAATTGATCGGATGTTGAGTATTGGGCAAATAATGTGACATCTCGTTGAATTTCTTAAATATAGGATGCCAGGCATCAAATTCAAACCCTGGCCTTGCCATCACGTTTACGTCGACATCCGACGTCTCCGTATACTGATGACCAACCGTTGATCCTATGAGCGTAACAGACGTTGCATTCGATACTGGAAATATTTTCTCCAGTAACTGCAAAATATGCCGTTTAGCTTCGGGCAATAGAATATGGTCCGGCGTCCAAAGAGCGGGCTCTAGGTAAGGTCTAGGTGGGTCGAAGAGCGACATTAATATCTCGGCTGTTTTATATGCGGATGATACCCTATGAATATGAGCATCATCTTAAAAAATGTTGCGATATTTATGTACATAGTTTTTTAACATCGAAAGTTTTTCTGCCATAGTGGCGAATCCTTGTGGCCGGCCGAGTGCATCCATTACCGGTACTTTCTTTGCTGCACCCCATGTTTCTGCTGGGCCTGCCTTTAAAAGTGCTTTAGGAGCAGCCGCTGTAGCAGCTGGGGCTTTGCTTAAAAGAGCTTTCGCTCCGAAGCCTGCTCCTGCACCAATGCCTGCGCCAATCATCGCATTTCTTACTGGGTGTTCTTTGCTAGTCATAGCTCCACCTACGCCGCCAACTGCTCCACCTATAAGAGGAAACATTGCTGGAGATAGCGCAAGTTTTTCAAACGATACTTCTGGAATAAATTTGTTCATAGAATATCCTTATTTCATTTTAAACCGATTCGGTACCCAAGAGGCGCCTTCTGCACGAGCTTGTAACACTTTCTTATCGATCTCTTGATGCTTGGATGTTACCGCATCATAAAGTTTATTGGAAAAATTTGTGAGACGTTGTCTTTCGGGCGCTTCATGTGGAAGAGCCCGCAGACGCTCTGACGTGGCGATGCCGGCTTGTTGTAGACGTGTTAGAGAAATTGCCGTTTTTATAAAAGCTTTTTTCTTCATGCTTTTTTCCATCTTGTCGAGGGCCGTATAGTACTTCGGGAACTCGGTCAGGTGATCCATGGCGATTTCTTTTCTTTTTTTGGGATCCGGCGTATGTTCTTTTTCAACCTTCATGCCCATGGCGATTTGTTTGGGGTCGAAGTCGGATGGTTTCTTGTGTGCCTTGTCGGCCATGCCGCCAGGGATAAGATCTGCTGTTTTTAATATTTGTTTCGATGTTTGGGCCACTGTGCCCGCTGTTTCTGGTGTTGATCTCGACATGACTGTTCCCATTTCCGGAATTAGATTTTTTGATGAAGCGATATTACGAACTGTTTTATTGCCTAAAAGTTTTGTGTCGAGTGCGGATGCTTTCTTGTATCCATGAAGCTTCCAGTTCTCAGTAACATTGTTTTTGGCGTTGACTCGAGATGTCGCCGTATCATCCTGGCGATTCATGGAGAAATACCATTTGCGCCAACCGTCATTGTTGATCTCGATATCCTGGAGTTCGCGTTCGACCTGAGATGATGTCTTAGTAAAAAATGATTTCACCTTCCCCCATAAACTTGTTTTATTTTTAGCCGGTACTGCTACGGATGGCGGTACTGCTACGGATGGCGGTACTGCTATCGGCGGTGTTTGTGGGAAATTAACTTTTTTGATTGTATCCACAAGTTTTGTATCTATGATATTGGTCATGTGCTTTCTAGCATGTCGAGAAAGTCTGGGTGATTTACCGTACTCAAGTCCTGGAGCCAACTCTTCCAAAACGCCCGCTTCGCCAGTAAAAGTACGTGCATTTTTTAATGCTGTTCCGGCAGGTCGTAATTTTTGTGAAAGCGTCACTATTTTATTGTGTTCGCGAAGCAAAACATCTGGGCTAATATGACCACCAAGATATGCTCCGCTTGTTCGTGGGCGTACTTGTAGTTCATCTAACTCGTGTCCGCGCGTGAGACCTTCCAATGCTTTATGCTGGCGAGGATTTAAATTACGTCCAACTAATCCTTGTGAGCGCAAAAGGTCAAATGAATCCCCGGATCTAGTTTTAATAATATGCCCCCCTACCTGTTTTTGCACGCGCTCCGCCGTAGTTAAAGCAGAAAGCGTGTCTTGCATAGAAGTGGATGTTAATGAAGCTCGTTCCTTTATAACATTACCAACCTGTTTTTTTGTAATAGCGGCTAATCCTACATCCTTCGCTCCGGAGATATTTTTACTCTTTAGCATCAATGGTTTAGTAACTGATAGCACTCTATTAATAGCTTTCTGATCAAATGCGCGCTTGACCAGGGGATTTTTTTTCATCTTCTCGACCATCGCCGATAGTCCGTGATTCTTCCAGCCTTGCCCGTATAACTCATATAACTTCTTTCGTGATTCCGACGCCTGTTCGGCGATCGAAGGATTTGAATGCGCGGTAGGTGTTGCATCACGAGTGGTTATTGGTGCAGGATCGCTGTCTGCTTTCTTTACGATCGGGGGACGTGCTTTGATATTCATAGCTGCACGTTCAGCATGAGCGCGAATCATTTTGGCGAAGTCCGCACCCATCGCGGATTGTGGATTGGACATACCCTGCAATGTAGGATTGCTAGAAAGTTTTTTTACAAGTCTTTGCACTACTGCTTCATCTAATGGCATTATTCCTCCGCGTTGTTCATTAGGGCATTAAGATCAGGGATGATCTTTTCCGTTCGTTCTGGTATTTCCACGTCCATATCATCCTTGTCGACGATAGTGGCTTTTTTGTTTGTTTTATTTTTCTTGGTGGATTCGGTATCGAGCTTGATACTGAGCTCCTTGAAGAGGTCCATCTCTTCTTTCTTCTTGTCTTCGATCTGGTCCATACGATCGGCGAGCTTTACAGCCAGCTGTGCAAATCTATGCGCGTCATCCGTGCTGTACTTGAGATTCTTCTTGAAGTAAAAGAACGAGTCTGTGAACATCTCTTTCAGCATATCGTCGAAGCTTGCCTTGGGATCCGTGCCAAGACCAAGTTCCCAGATCAGTTCTGTACGATCCGCCGTGAGAGCTTTCTTCACGATCTTCTTCATCTCCGGGTCTTGTACATTATTGATGTACAGTTCTTTATCCTGGTAGGTCCAACCGTCGTAACAGGCAAAGTTATGGATGAACACATCAAAGTCCGGAGAGTCGTACGCGATATTATATCGCGCATTGATGATGAGTTCTATATCTTCCTTTGGAACGCCGTTCAAAAGAAGCGCATGAATGTACTTCGTCACCTTGGGATCTTCCAGAATCTTGAAAGCACCTTCACAGCCCTGAAGACTTTTTTCGGTCGGTTTCTTGAAACGATAAAAAAACATTGGAGATAACGTTAGTCCCTCGACCCATTCCTCGTCGACCGGCATACTTTCGTCCTGGAAGTACTTGGGATTGGTCTTTACGATGTTCTCGTAAATAGCCTTCATGTCGTTCGTGGGTATGGGGATATTGTGCGACTGGAGTTCGTCGATGATGAGGCTGGAATTGTTGCGACCGACGATCAAGGTTTCGATATAATGACGTTCGGGTACACGGATAATTTTACTGATCATGTTTTACCAAAGTCTTCGTACTTTTTTCAACCGCTTCTTTTCTTCGCGGATTTTTTCCTGCTCTTTGGACCAGTGCTCGAGTTCGACTCGCTGGGTGACCGTATCGTAGTCCCCCTTCCATAGCCCATACCGACGCTCGCCGGTGACATATAACGACTTATATTTGATCACTACATTTTGAGTTACGCCCAACTCCTCGGCAAGGACACGAGTATTTTTTTCTACGTATTCTTTCAGGAACTGATCAAGGCCCACCTTCAGTACATAAAGATGCACCTTGCTAAGCCCGCTGTTCGTTATCGTTGTGCGTACTTGCTTGCGCCAATTTTTTCGCCTGTGTATGTCCTCGCGCGTATAATAGCGACGAGTATCATTGTACGCCGCCATATATTTGGCATTGACCCAGGGCGTATTTAGATACTCTATGACCTGCTCGTCAGTATAACCCTGCTGCTTTAGACGATAAATGGTCAATGACCAATTCATATAACAGTATAAGTAAATATACCGTTTATGTCAAGTCCTTTTGATATTTCGCTCGGATCGGTCTTTAAAGATCTCCTGTCCCTTGCCGATACACGGAAAGATGGGTGCAATGATGCCTTTGGCATTCGATTGTATCAGAGACTTGATCTGCGCATTTCGTTCGCGCAGATATTTGAGAAACTCGGACAATGTTTTTTGTCCTTTAAGAGAATTACAGGTGGGGCATATCAATTCGATATTGTCAGTACTATGAATATTACCGTTATATGAATTATGGCTGGATCGGGGAATTTTATGGTCGATAGTGATGCCTTCGAACGTCATGAGCATTCCGCAAGTTTCGCAGTGCACATAATTGCCAGGAGCAAGAAGTTTTTTGATGCGGTTAAACATCCAGGATGGTGTTATATTACTTGTGAGCCGGTATTTGGCAAGATCGTCTTTAAAACGTAGTACTTTAGATTCGCAAAGCCCAAGCAGGGTGTTTCGAGAATTCTGGGAAATCTTTTTTGTCGTCTTCATAAAAAGTATCGGGTATAGTCATATTGACTGCGATATGTGGAGGAATTTCCGTGACGCCGGAAACCAGCGTGATGGCATATTCCTGATCGTTGTAGGATAAAAATTTAATGATATCTTGGAAATGATCGTCGATATTAAGAAATCGGTGCGGCGGAAGATCCACTGTATATAAGTAATACTCGTCGAGCCGCATCGTATAGTACAGCAGCGAGTCAGGCAAACGTCCTTCGGTATTATCAACTTTACTGGTGAAATAAGCTTCATGAACTAGGAGATACGTTATGAGTTTACTGATAAGATTGTCAGCGTTGCGCTGAGCTCTATCGGAAATTAAGTATTGTGCGAGATCCATAGTACGCTTCCAGCGCAGGTAAACTGAAATCCAATGTATCGGGATGATGCTTGTTTGGGATTATCGCAAACTCCCATTCATCGTCGCTTGCCGATAAAAGACTGTTGTCGAACGTGAATAGGACGTCAAGAAAATCTTTTGCTTTTACAACAACAGTTTCCTGATCTGCCCTGTTGTGTACCTGCAGAACAGAATATTTATATGCCTCCACCTTACGTACAAATTCGTCAAACGGAAGATATTGATAATATGGTATATATGCCGCTTTGGTACTGTGCGGGAATTGGCCGGTTAAAGTAAATGTAGAAGTAGTTGTATACGATGTGAACGATGTAGGTAACATGTCGTTCACCGTAGGAATGATCATGCCGCTAATAGCAACAAGCGTTACATATTTTAACAGTGTTGGAGATGTCGTACTAGTTGTCATCAGTTCGCGTATAGGATCGTCCGGGTCGTCGTGATCGAGCATCCTTGAGCCATTGTTCACGTACATAAGTATACCATTGAATTTTGAACTCGTAGTTACAGTTACGATTACGGCATTTCATTTCGTCCATAAGAATGAGTTCGTCTTCTATAGTATCGGAAGATCCGGCGGGTTTATCAATAGGTTTGTAGTAAAACGTAGTACCGTTGCATTTGGGACACCAGAGGTTCATTGTAGTATATCGGTTAAAGCGTGAAAGATAGTGTTTCTTGTTGATTTAGTATACAAAGAATATTTGACAAAATCAAGTATTATTTTGGTATAAGAGGGTAAGATGATATTTCTCATTATGGAGGGATCCATGAAGCACTACATCGTATACGTCGAAGACGAGGATCAGGTTGCGGTCCTTGGCGAAGTTGTGGCAGAATCCCTCGAAGAGGCGCAGATTTGCGCCGACACCCTGGTGCCCGGATGCTGCATGAAGTTCCGGGTGGAAGAGATGGAATCAGCATGATAATCTCTTTCTCGGGGGACAACGAGTTTCTCTCCAATTTTTCTTGGTCTGAAGTGTATTACGAACATCGATGGTATCCAACCGTCGAACACGCATTCCAGGCGGCAAAAACATTTGACGAGAATCGGCGCGCTGAAATATGCCGACTGGTGACTCCAGGTCAGGCAAAACGGATGGGTCGCTTGATCACACTGCGGCCGGATTGGGAACTAGTAAAGATCGGCGTAATGTATTCGCTCGTGAAGTTTAAGTTCGAGCGAACGCCGTCTCTAGGCAACCAGCTGCTTCGTACTGGACGCGAGCCGCTGATCGAAGGAAACACCTGGGGAGACCATTTCTGGGGAATGGAATGGGATTACGACCGATGGCGAGGGAAGAACTGGCTGGGAAGGATTTTGATGAAAGTTCGTAAAGAGCTGCGCCAGTAAGGGCAGCTTTTTTTATAAGAACGTAGCGCCATTATAGAAAAATTTATCCTATGATAGCATATGCAGTAAAAACAGTGGACCAACACATAGTCTTCCCCAATCTGCGCCTGGCTGTTGATGTAGTGAACACCAACTATGGTGACCAGATGTGGGGGAAATTTTACAAAAGGCCGATCGTCGTAGTAGATCTGCAAGTCGTCGATCGGGATGAATGGATGCTCACGTTGCTTGGTTGGATGGAAAATTTCTGGACGCTCCACATGTCACTGCGTCCTACCGCCGACGAAAGAAAAGAAGCGCAAAAACATATACAAGAACGGTATTTCATCGAAGAACTCGAACAGGACACGGAATGTGTAGATTAATTTTTTACTTGGCTAAATTATCCGATGGATACGACGATGTTTACCCAAGCCGTAAATGCGCATACAATTGTACAGCAGCTAGACCTATTAAACGCATGTGTATGTGCACCCTGCAGGGCGGTCAACGTATGGCTGCGTTTGAAATCTTGTTAAGGTATCTCCAAGGGGGATGGAGCACTCGATCTATTAAAGCAACCACCCAAGATCTAAAGTCCTTGCGCAAGCGCATACGTCAGTACATGATTGACCAGGAGCCGGACCTAAATGGATGACTTTTATGTATATAAAGATCCGAACAGTGAGTCAATAACAATGTTCGATCTGAATGATATAGAGGGTAGACAACCTGTTCTATTTAGCACAATAAGCGCGGCGCATCAAGAACGTTATTGGGATGCCGCAGTTACCATTTTATTGGCGGAGTACAACGGCACGCTGACGGGATATGCCAAAGGCCGTATTACCAAAGAACATTGTGATATGCTACGTACATATATACGCGAGCATTTTTTTAAGGACGAAGATGAGAATTGACGGATTGTGGATTAGATGGGGTCCAGGTCCTCTTGAGTTCGCACATACGGGCGGGCCATTTTCTATCTCTGATGGATGGAGAAAATTTAGTGAAATTAAATACCGTGATAGGCCGTGGTTTATAAGCAAACTGTTGGAATACCTAAGCCGCGACGGGATGAATCAGATGAGCCGCGAGATTTACGTCGATATGATCGATGAATATTATTTTGGAGCAGAAAAAGATGCATGATTTTTGTTTGTATGGAACGGATTATGGCGATGGTATATACGCAGGTCTTACAACCTCTCCTTGCGGGGGAGCAAAGGCCATACCATTTGATAATTTACCAAGGGCAACACAGGAGTCGTACTGGGAAACAGCAACATTAATCGTAGGTCTGTGTGCGCGGGGAGGGGTGAGGGGATATTCCGAAGATGAGGTACGGGCTATGCGAAGAAATTTGCTGAACCATTTTTTTCAGGAAGAAATCGATGCTGATATACAAGATAGAATGCCGTGAAGGAGATATATTTTAATGATGAAAGTCTACAAGATACAATGGATGACAGATGACTACGTGTACCTCTTTGGCGAAGAAACCTTGAAGTTTTACAACATTAAATTTAAGACCATCAAAGAGATACGGATGCCGCGACCGACGTTCAAAGGTGCGATCGACGATCTCCTCGAAGATATCCGCTATTTAAAGCATAATAAAGCGGCACCGCAAATAATTGTCCCGCTCACGGACCTCGCAAAAAAATGGTTGTTTGTCGAAGAGGAAAAACAAGATGCACATACGGACGAAAACAAATAACAGTATCATATCTTATTACTACGACCAGTATGTTTATGATACCTGGCGCCATAGTATGGAAACGGAGTTTGAGTTCATACGATTTGAAGATATTCCGCGCCAAGAAATGGCTGAATTTTTAAAGGATCTGTTCAAGGATATACATCGCCTGACAAATGGGTTAGATATTTCGGAGATGGGCAATGAACGCCGTATAAAACTACTTGAAATACAACAACTTGTCAAACAAAAATTTTTTTCTGACGAAAGGGAACAAGATGAAGATTGACTTTTTTTCCGGATTGCTGCTGGGAGTGTTCTTTGCGGCAGTGGTGATGGTGGCCATATGGAAGCTGGCGATCGTGGTGTTTTATGTGGCATTGTACGGCTTGTTTTTTATTTTTCTAGTCGTATGCGGCGTTATTTTATTCGGAGCCATTAAACGGACATTTTATCCATGATCAAGGGATATCATATACATATTAGATATCGCGGGGCAAGCAACCGAAAATATAGCCTCGACTTTCGATGCGTATCAAAAACCAACTATAAAGCACTGCGCGAACTCTGCAGGCTATTCAAACCGATCTCCTTAAAGATCGTAGAAAAAGATCTCGCTGAATGGTTGACATCCAAAGATCGAACGGAGCGGCGCATGTGGTGGCAAACCTCTTTACATTTGTGCCAGCCTTCTGCTAAAGGCGGGCTATCAACCATCAAACGTCATAAATATATACTCGATGGTATCAAGCGATGTGTAGTTGTAGTAGCGTTCAAAAAAGAACAGGTGCAGGATGAACTACACTGAGGGCTGTAAAGTACAAGATTCCACTGGGCGCATAGGAACAGTCATCGATCTCTGTGAAGTAGACGATAATATATGGGCGCTGATCATCAAATGGGATAACGGGGATCTAAGCATGAAGGAGTCCACCTGTAAGGACATAGCACTCTATGAAGAAGTTGTTTAGAATAAAAGAAATGGGCCGGGGAGCCATCATTAGCGGCAATGGCGGGTATATAGTCCAAACGAACACCGGGATCATGATGCCGTTGCCTGAGTATGCCTTCGGCATAGTGATGGCTAGAAAAATACGTACAAGATTACACGCTCTGGGTGTAGAAACAATAATGATCGAATGTGTGGCAATACGAACATTGGACATTGTCACACAGTTACAGAAACACATCAAAGAGCGTAACAATGACGCCGGGTATATACATCATTTGCAGGATAACCTTCAGGATCTGTACTTCGAGGAGGAAATGAAACAGGATGCATAGTAAAATGTGTGTATACGAGGTAGAAGTCTGGCATGCCATGACCAAGCGAGCCCGCCGAAAAGTAGGTTCTGTCCTTACGGTAGGAGCATATCATCGGGATAAAATAATACGGATAGCCAATCGTGGAGGACATGCCAAAGTCGTCAACACGTACGATCTTGAAAACGTGTTGCGCCTTAATTTACGTCTTTTCAAAAGAAACAGCGATGTTGCATATAACGGATGGTGGATATTTATGGATAGTATGGCACGGTGCGGCGTAAAACGACATCAAGAGCGTCTTAGAAAACTGGTACGAAGTATACTGTTCGAGAAAGAGATGGAACATGACGCCGACGATTGACGTGCATACATATACGATGCAGTTTAGAGATGCCAAACTTATTCGATACATCGTCGGGTACGAACATATCGACGATTTTATGGAAATGTGGGAAGCCTCGGGATATACCATGATCAGACTCGAGACGTCTACAACATTGCAGTTAGACGATAATCTGCCCGGTTCCTGGGTCGGCGTGTTATTACATATATTGCTTACGCAGCCTTTTTCGTGGAAGGATACGGCTATGACAGATTTTTTGATGTCACGGTATTTTCGTGAAGAACAAGGGCAGGATAATGAAGATCTACAAGATATTTTATAAAAAACGGGATGGAAGTGTTCGTGTCACCGTTGCCTTTGGTCTGACGCTGGCCAGACGCTTGATGGCGTGGGAACTGAGTACCGTGAGTACCGAACGGTTCATTAGAATTAAAATACACGAGCCCAGAACCGTGGCCATGAAATGTTGGATGGGGCATAATATAGATGCATATGAAACAATGTATCTAGCTGCCAAGGCGCGCGGGGGCACGATGCCCTATTATCTGGTTGATCCTCGTATATATGTAGAAAAGGTGTATGGTCTGGCAAAATACGTGTGGTTCAAGAAAGAGATGGAACAAGATGATGAAGAACAGCGACTGGATGCTCTTATTAGAAGAACTGAGCAAACAACTAAATAAGAATCAAAAGTCTTTTCTATCGATTCCCAACTGGCGGCTTATAGAGATGTTTCGGGAGCAGTTTTTTAAGAAGGAAACGAAACAGGACAATGAAAATTTATAAATGTATTGAACGACAGGCATCCGACATATTTGTTTCATATGTTTTCGGAGCGGGTTTGCTAAAGCGTTATCAGACTGAAGGATTTTTTCCGTCGGCGATAGTGACTGAAATCGATGCGGAACAAATTCCTATCGACGATTTTAACCGAGAATTACTTGAAGACTTCAAACATACAAAGGACTTTGAATGGAAACGAGAGTTCAAGGTACTGGTGAACTATGTACGAAAAGAATTTTTTAAACCCGAAATAGCACAAGATGAAGGAAGCTAAACATGACAGAGATGGTTGATGGAGCGTTGTTTATACAAAAGGGACCCGAAGGTAATTGCGAGTTCTGTAAAAAACTAGCTGAACTACGACCGTACGGTCCGAACGGAGAAAAGATCTGTTTCGAATGCGGCATGAAAGATGAAGAGACCACCAAGAAACAATTTCTGAAAATACTTGAAGGTAAGAAACTATGACAAAATGGTGGATACAAGGTCATTACATTCAAGTGCCGATCTGGCCGCGATGGTTGGCGCAAATACTCTGCCCACATATTGTACAAGATTGTGTCGGTACGTACAAGGACCTGGAGGGCGTTGGTAGCGGCGAACTATTTGTATGCCGGGATTGCGATAAGTGGATTTATAAACCTGAGAAAAAACTATGAGCAACATGATAATAACACAGTGCCAGTGCCAGGACTGTAAATACTGCCACGGCGGTGGTTGTACAGATGATGCGGAAATGGTATTGCGTTTTAAAAGACGCAATCGCAATGGACAGGTTGCTGTTTGCGAAATGTGCGGAGTTATTTTGCTAGCCGGATATCCGGATGAGTTCGAAGTGCTTATCGATTCAAAAAATAAGAGGCAGGCCGATGAAACTTCATAAGCATCCATTACGATATATATTCGCGCCTAAGTGGCTGCACTATTTTACGGTGTGGTTGATCGCTCGTCGGCTAGGGGAAGACTCGGCACACTGGTGGCTGATGGAAGGCACGCCTGTACCTCACGGGCCGCCGTTTATATACCAGTGCCTCGAAGGAATAACGTGGGCGCTGGGATGGGGATATTTTTCAACTATTGATGATGATTAACTTGAAGGAAACACATATGATACCCATACTCGCAGTACCTTGTGGTAACGGTAAGAGTCCTCAAGAACGAGGAATAACAGATACAAAAATAAGGCCACCGGAAGAGATTGCAAGGCAAGTCCACCGTATTCAGATGGGGACTGACTCTCCGCATTGTGAAGTGTGTGCCAGAAAAGGTGCGGAAATCGCCCAGCAGGAATGCGCCCAAGAGATCGAGAGGCTGACCCGTGAACGTGACAGCGCAAAGAAGTCCCGTGACGAGTTTGAGAGTGCTTGCTTCAATCTACGTCAGGACCATGAGACCGAGGTCGAACGGCTGAAGGGGGAACTGGCAGAAGCCCAGCGCAAGTATGACCGGTCGATTCTGAACTGCTCCGACCTTCTCCTCGCCGCCGGCCAGGAGGGGATCAACGAAGGGCTGGAGATGGCGGCGAAGTTAATGGAAACGTATTGCATGGAAGAGTGTGACACGATTGACGCACCCTGCGCCACCTGCCAAAATGAAGCCGACCGCATCCGTTCCCTGAAGGTCCAGCCGGAGGTGAAGCCATGACCGCCAAGGAAATCGAAGTCATGCAGAAAGCTCTGGTCGAGATCGAGAGGCTACGGGAAGAGAACCGACTCGTCACGGAGCAGAACAGACTGTTGAACGAGGAACTGCTGAAGAGTGAGCGGGAGATTGAACGGCTCGACTGGGAACTGGACGCGGTACAGAGCGACCCTACTGCCGAGGTCGAACGGCTGAGAGAGGACGGAAAGATTCTCGCTCAGTCGGTAACGGAGTTGGAGAACATTCGGGCGAAGTTGTTGGCCCAACTCTCCACCTCCCGTCAGGAGGGATGGCAGCCCGGAAGCGAGAAGCCGGAGAATGATGGGGAATACCTTGTTGCGTACCGCTATTTTGGTACAAGACCAGTCATCGGGACCGCGTACTTTATGGAACGTGGATGGAATGTCCAGTCGGGGGTTACCATTGATTTTTGGATGCCGATTCCCAATCTGCCGGAGGCCAAGTGACCATTGACGAACGATGCTATGGATATGAGCCTGCACACAGTCAACTGATGATACTCCGGGAAGAAGTTCTAAGGCTAAAGTTTGCTCTCGCCAAGTGCGACAAGGACCGACTGGAAGCTCTTGAACTTTGTAAGCCGGAGTTCAGCCGAGAGGCGGCGTACAATTCGGGACGGAAAGAAGCCATCCGCGAAGTCGCCCAACACGTCACGTTAGCTGTGCACATGGGCACTCCGGCAGAAGAGATACCTCAGATCATACTCGATATCTTGAAGGCCGATAAGATTGCGGAGGGATCATGAGTAATAGATGCAACGCAAAATCGTACAAAAATGTAGTAGTCATCCCCCACGTCTGTTATAGAATGACAGGACATGGTGGAGATCATCAATGTGGACTTATGATTGATCATCCCGGTCTAGAAAGGTGCCGGCACACATGGAAGAAAAAGAATGCCCGTACGCGCGCGACACGAACGAGTACTGGACGTGGATCGCGATAGTGTTTAATTATCAGGGGGAAATATGATACTGGAATTATTCGTCCTTACGGTGATCCTGGCCATTTGTTTCTGGGGATTTATATATAGTTTCTTCGAAAGGATGGAGATGGGATTAGGTGACGTTCGGCTGCGATGGATCTCCATGCTGATCGCGAGCATGTGCGGTATGTTTTTTAGTATGATGTTTATCGGACATATAATCACAGGAGGTCCGTAATGGGAACTTTTGTTCTATGGATACTTATTGGCTTCGCACTGTTTGTTTATTATGTATGTATCACGGCGGCACTTGTAAGCGGAGATTACGAAAGACGAAGAGATTTTCTTATCGACTTGATACCTTTCATGGCGATAATTCGTGCGGGGATTCCAGCAATGTTCTGGGCCGTTTTTGATGTGCTCGTAGATGTATGGAATGCATGGAAAAAATTGGAGAAATAATGATAAAAAGAATAAAAGCTGTCGCTGTAATAAATGATTTTGAAATTTCCAGGGATCTTGTTGGTCGTTATGGCGTTAACCCTCGAGTGACGTACGCCATCTATAGATCGGCTATGGAAGCAGAGCAGGGCATAATGTTGCCGTTCTTCGAGCGCATCGTGGATTGCGTTATCACATATGATGATGGAAAAAAGAAGTCGTCGAAGAAGTCATCGAAGAAGTTGAAAGCGAAGAAAAAACATGCGTAAAATACGATCTGATTCAAAATGCGAGTGGGGCGGTTGTCAGGATAAAGCTGTCACTCTGGCGTACGACCGATCAGGCGACAAAGTTCTACGTGTCTGCGAAAACCATATTTCCAGCGTGGCCAACGCGGATCGTCCAGAATATGTCAGCAGCTGTCCGAACTGCGGTTGTCATCATGGGATTGCTTAATAAGGAGTTAGAATGAAAGCCTACGATGGGCAGTGGTGGTGGGAAAGGTTTGGGTATGACACGGGGATAGTCCAATCGTTACTGTGGGTCATTAAAAAGCATCGAATCCGCCTTGCTGCCGAGATCAAAGCACGACGGGCTGCTGAACGAAAGATCGAAAGACTTCATCAGACGTCCGCCGAAACACTGGCTGGAAGATGGGTCGTTGAAACGCTTTCGAAAGAATCCACGTTAAGAGAATATCTGAAGGCGGTGTTAACTGCGACCCCGCTGGAAGACGGAACGTACGTACATCTGCCCTATTGTAATGGCGACCGACATTTGCCGCCAGGGGCACCTGATAATTGTTGCTGTTGTATGAAAGGACGAATATGAATGCAATACTTGCTGGAATCTTAGCAGCACTAAGTACGATTTTTGTGGCGTCTGTTATATTGTTTGTGGCCTATCTGCTTGGAGTATATGGTATTATACTTCTGGTAGTATTTGCAGTTGCAATCACCTATGTACTGTACTGGACATGTTCATGGACATATGAGCAACTAAAGGAGTTGAAATACGATGACCTGCCCAAATGACTGGAGCCCAGGGTGCAGCTGTTCAAGTAGCGCCCTGGAACCAAACGAAGATTGTTATATTCATGGTTATCCCGATCCGCGACGATGCCCTTACTGCGGGCAGTTCCGGGGATGGAGTGCCTGTAAGCGATGTGGATGCGCTTATGGGATAGGTTATGGAGTAAAAAGGATGGACGCATGACAGACGCATTTCACAATGAAATACATGAAGGAGATGTGGTGGCGTATATTTGTTCATCATCATCTCCTTATATGGTGGCGGCAAGGGTTTTGACCGTGATGGAAGAAAAGATCAAAGTGGCACCAAAGGGACGGGACAGTGTGTGGTTAAGCAGCCATAATCGTATTGTTTTATATCGAGATCCGATATGAAGATCATCAGAGTCGATAATACGCTAAACACGTTGGGCAGAATACAACATGTGTATTATGTATTTAGCCTGGAGATGATTAAGGAAGACGGGGGATCTATTACGGAAGTTGATACGGATTGGCTGGATGACAGAGAATGGAAATTGGCCATCAAACACATACTAGAAGATCTGCAGCTAGTGGAAAAACGGCCGGAGTTATTTGATACAGATGCCGGACCCCATAGCGAGACATTGCGTCGAGAGATTGCCGCGTTTCTAGACAAAGAATACTTTCGAGAGGAGCGGGAAGTAGATGAAAATACTGCTTGTGTCTAGAAGTCATTGGACAGATGAAAATTTTTACGCATTCTCTGAAAAGTTTCTGGCATTAGATCCCCGTGGCTACAAAATAACTCCAGTTGAACTATGTGAGCTATCGATCAAGGAAAGATGTCGTGCGATCCGTCATGTTTTACAAGATTGGAAAAATGCCAAGGGATACACTCAAGACAGCGAGATGGATTGGGTGGAGATGCGAGCGAAGATCGCACAATTCTTCAATGAAGAGTTATTTAAAGCTGAAAGGGAAGACGATGGAAGCGTATGAGAAGGAAACGATCGCAAAAAATTTGACCGCGGACGAAGTTTTGTACGAGATGCAAGAATGGATAAAGAAGCGCGCCCCGACAAGTTTTACAGTCACAATAACCGACGATAATGACGAAGCGGCAAAATTTCCAACTCGTTATGAGAGTCGTAGATTTAACATCACGTTAAAAAATCTTGAGTTGGGAGTAGGATAGACATGAAAATAGATGGTAAATATGTAGCTCCATTGAGTCCTGTAGATGGAGTAGAGATTTTAAGTGAGCGCCAGCCTAAATATCAATTTGAGTACAAAGGAAAAACCTGGTTTACTCGACATTGTGGTATTCGTATGATGACGTTTCGAAAATGGGCGATGACTGCGACAATACTTCGCCCCGAAGGGGTAAGAGACTATCTAACTGGATCCGTTCCACGTATATGTCCGTTGTGCGGACGCTTGGATTATGACGATGGGTTTATAGGCGATTATTAAAAAGGAATAAAATAATGGAACAATTTATATTAGACGCTGATACCAAGAAAATACTTGATGCGATAGAAAATGATCTAAACGATATCAGTAAAAATACGGAAGATTTAACCAGTGCTATGGAAGAAACGGCCGGCGACGTCAACAAAATAGGCGATGCGCTGGAAAAAATTGCCGAGCTGTTGGAAAAATACATTGAAGATCATCCGTAAACAGGGGATCGATCTATGTAGGACGAAAAAAATCCCAAAAAAATCCTATAGAAAACTTTTGTGCGAGCCTGGTTCGCGTTCGATTGGCTTCTATATCGTAGTACCTCTAGGACCTTTGAGACCCTGTACGCGGTAGTGAGGTTGAGGCTCATTTTGGGACCCCTAAAGCAAAAAAACATGCCCGCCCTCTGGTATAAGAATATAGTGTTGTAGATCTACATCTCCCATTCCAAGAAAGGACTCCACTACAATGGAGTACAACCCGTTCAATCCGTCAACGTCCGGTTATGTCATTGCCGGCGAAGTGGTGCTTGGGGCCATTGTGGTCACTGCACCGATGAACTACAACCAGGCGATCACGGTTGGAAAGACCAAGACGTTCGCAGCGATGAATGCTGCAGGTCTGGGTATTCCGCTCCTGATCACTGGTGCGGACAAGTCCATGGACGAGAAGATCGAGAAGGCGATCAAGGCCGAAGTGGTCAAGATCAATGGCTTCTCGACCGACGAGTTCAATGCGCTCAGGACCAAGGTGGACGCCATGCCGAAGAGCGTGGTCGATGCCATCAAGGCCGAGGGAAAGAACTTTTTTCAGATGGACCCTCAGCCGGCCAAGCAGTAAGCAGCACACGTGTTGCTGGTGATTCGATGGGGCGTGCCTACACGGGCGCCCTTTTTTATTTTTTTACGGTATGAAGTTATATTCATGAAATTTGCTGGTGGTGAATGCCTGAATTGCGCGAATTATGCGAATTTTGTTTTATGTTTGGTGTGATCCAGGATACATATGCGACATATTTGTCGTTTTTATATTTGTTTTGATGGTATAAGAATATGTCGGGGAAGCTAGCTAACTACTAGCTTGTCCAGCCTGTGCGATAACATATGGCACATGCTGATATCGCCACAGCAATGTGGACACGCAAATAAAGGCAGAGAGACGGTAGCGCGCCGAGCTCTCGTGGCCCCGACACAATTTGTTTCTCATCGCTATCAACCGCCCGGAGAACACTATCAATATCTTCTATACAGAATCGAACGAGTTCGGACATATAGCCGTAACACCCGAACTCAAACGGCTCGCATATGTACAACGAGCCGAAGTCGGTGGGATGCCCATGACCGTGCTGTATGAAGATATACATCCCGGTGATGTCATTCTCCGCATCTTCCTCGGGATAGTTATCCCGAACGTGAATCGAGTAGAGTGCTAATAGCTCTACTCGCCAATCTATGGAGGGATCATAAAGAAAATCAGTTGCGCAGTCTGCCATAAAAACTATATGGCGATCGACGGTTCAAAAACGCAGGCCGCACGCTGCGCAGCCCATGCTTACAACGATGGGCATATGTTTGATTACTTAAGTTGTGGCTATGGAAGCCACTATGATACGCTCGTGCTGCGTGTCTGGGCAATAAAGCTTCCCCACAACAAGCCCATTTGTGACGACTGTGTTATGAAAGTCATTACAGATGGTTACGCGCATTTCATAAGTTATGAATATGCGCAACCCGCAGACGTTGCCAAAATGGCAGCACTCTGTGCGAAGCATGCAAAGTTCATGCTATAGGCGCTAAGCCTAAGCGATCTAAGCCCACTTGACCTACGCGAGAATAAAGATCAAGAATCGGACTAGTGGCCCGCACGCGAGAGT
>Ga0315273_10003410_pt1 | contig 19149 bp, 27 predicted proteins | sample YL17G02_0_MG_FD_205753 | JGI IMG/M metagenome (GOLD analysis project Ga0315273, IMG submission 205753) | Sediment microbial communities from Yellowstone Lake, YNP, Wyoming, USA - YL17G02_0 | ecosystem: Environmental > Aquatic > Freshwater > Lake > Sediment | place: USA: Wyoming | collected...
GTCTCTAGTTAAAAACGCCTAGCGATTCGACCGGCATACCCCCGGGTGAAAACTGTAGCGATAATGACAATCGATAAAACTGCATTCACAAACCGCTTTGTGTCTTCCTCGAATGGCACGCGTGACATAGCGCCTGAAAGTTATCGAACGCATCTCGCCCGGCAGCGCGCTTGGGTATGATGTGATCAACATCTGTCGCCACTACGATCGCATTGTGATGCACGCCGAACGGATCGACACAGACAGGATTCCGCCTTAGATACATCACTCTCAATCGTCGCCATGCCGCACCATAGCCGCGCTCGTGTGCAGTCGCACGATCATCGATGCGCTTTACGGCTGGCTGATGCGCAGCGCAGAACCTGCCCGCATCGACCAACGCCGCGCATCCCTGCTCACTGCATGGTCGCCTCGCTCGGGTTGGCATTGTTACAAATGTCCTGAGTAGAAGATGACCAGGATAATCAACACGAACACAACCGGGATGAAGATCAACCATAGCACAATGCTGATCGGTTGTGCCTTGCGTTCGATCATCGGATGCGGCGCAAGGACGCGCTCTAAATTGCACTCGGTCATACGCAGATCAGTCACGTCCTGCGTGTCGCGTTCCAGATCGTTGTCGTCATTCATTGCGTCAGCGGCCGCAAGATCAGATACCCGTGTTGTTCCTCGCCCACCCGCCTGAATCGATAAGCGATTAGTCTCACGCTGACGACGCCCTGCTCGGCTCGCAACATCCTAAAAATTGTCTCGTGTTGAATCGGGTCAAATGAGTGCATGAACTTCGCCCAATCGTCCATCAATACCAGCCGGATGATCCCCTGTTTCAGCACGCTCGACTCGTCACGTTTAAGCCCCTTTTCAAATGCCGGGTTGACTCGCTTGATGTTTCCCTCGCCGTCCAACACGATAAGATAGTCGCGTTCAATGTCGAAAAACGTGGTGCCCACGTCCTGAAACGTCTGTAGAAATTCAGTGACCCCGTGCTTGACCACATTCTATTTTGACCAGTTGTGATCGTTCCGCTCTGCTTTTTCACGCTGCGCTTCAAGATCGTCGATTCGTTTTTTCCTGTTCTCCAGGTAGAGCGCATATATCTCGCGGTTTTTGTAGATGCTATACATATCGAATAGCAGCACCAGCGCAACAGCACTCGACAAAATCAAAGTGGCAGGCGTGTCCAGAATGCCGAAAACATCATCGATGCGCCGCACGATCAGCAGCAGACACAACAGGATTAACCCGCGACTCAGCCCGTTGATCGCCTTGCGCGCCATCCAGGCCATGTAGATGCACGTCAACATCGCCGCGATTTGAACCGCATAGATCGCATCGTTCATACTTCGCACTCGTAAATCAGCGATGTCTCGAAGAGACCGTCGAACAATATCCGCGTGCGAACTATCGCGCGAAACCGTGTCCCGTCGCAGCGGATAAAATCGAACGGCATTTCATGTGGCATCTTTTGATCTCTCAGCACGATCATTCTCAGCCGCGATAATTCCCTAAACTCTGCCGACACCAACAGATCCAGCATCGCCAGGTCTATTAAGGCGTTCCGCTCGCACCGGAACAATTGACAGGCAGCCGCGTTGACCTCCTCGATGCGCCAGGTGTCGTGTACGAACTTCGGCGGTTCAGTTGTCATACATAGCCGTCATTGTTTGAGTAGCAAAGCTAATAGTGTAAACAGATTCGTAACGATCAACGCGACGACGATCCATTTTCCCTTCGTATTCTCTAGGTCGATCTGAAGTCTGCGATCACCCTTCAGTTTTTCGCCCGCGTCCCGCTCGACCATCTGCGCCGCGATGCTTTTCAGGATCGTTAAGTCGGCGTCATGGCTGGCGATATTCTGCGCCAATCGTTCCTCGAATGAGTCGGCGCGCTCCTTGAGGATATTGATCTCAATCTGATAGCGCGCCAGTTTGCCCGCCAGCGGCCCCGTGTTGCTGGCCTCGCGCAAAACAAAATCAGCCCTGGCCAGTAACGCGCCTTGCTCGTGCAGTGCCCGTTCGTGCGCCTCCAGGTCGTCTTTTATCTGCGCGATCTGGTTCTCGATCAACAGCCGCTTGGCTTGCCACGACTCGCCCATTCATTCGCTTTAGTACCGCTCCCCCGGTCCGCGCCGATTCATGCTCGGCATGTCGGCGCGGACGGCTCAGGAGAACACACCTACCCACTCTGGAGGCGAAAAAACAGCGGGGGCTCAACCCGCTGGTTTTTCTGCTTTCGATACACCCGGCGCAATCAGATACGCCGCTTGATTCGCCACGAGCGCCGCAATGTAGACATTGATCAGCGACACCAGGCCGGCTTGCGTGCAAGGCACCGACACGACGATGTTGCTGCACGACAAGGCCAGCGTGCCGATCGCCACGATCAAAAGCAAAAGCGCCATACTCAAGCGCTTTGTCGTAGCGGATAGGCCGCCGAATTTGTCGGACAGACCGGGCACATAGGAAAACAACAAGGAGAGAATAACACCAGCAATAGCACCCAACTGTTCAGCCGTCATGCAATCCTCCAGGACAAAAAATGAGCGCGTCGATCTCGCACTGAGATCGGCGCGCTTCTTACGCTGACGCCACGGCCAGTCACCTGGCCGTCAAAGTTTTTCGACAATGCCGGTCAGGATTCTGGTCGGTTTATCTCCAGCCCATGCTTGATCGACGCATCCACCCGCCCGCCGGCGCAATCAAAAACGATCTGCGCCCGGTCCGGCTTGGCGATCTCTCCGGCGTTCTCGAGGATGGCCTGCACCAACGCCTCGAGCCGCCCGCGCAATTCGTGTTTGTTTTTGGTTGAATCGATCACGATAAGCATGTGTTAAGTATAGAACTATTGTGCTGCTTTTGTCAATTGAACTACGGTAACAGAACAAACGTGCTTCTAAGGCCCGCAAAGCGGCCCCGGTGGATTCCTACCCCTGATCGGCCTATAGCGTTCAGAATTGGCCCGGTAGGGCTTCACGGCGGGGCATTCGTTCGCATAGCTATCAAGCTACGCAAAAACAGAAACGCCTCACAAAGGATCGGATTTCGACCGACCTTGAAACAGTTTGTAAAACCACCACACAACTGCCAGGGCACAGCCAGCCGCGATCAGAATCGAACCGGCTTGGTCATTGGCCAGATACACGATTGATCCACCTAAGACCATTGCACTGAAAAAGACGATCATCGTATCCACCGCCCGCCCGAGCGGCGCCATTGCCACAGCAGCCAGGCAGCCGCTGCCAGGCAGACGATCCCCACGGCAGCGTTCTGAGCCGCGCCACACACCAGCGCCGTTATAATCAGTCCGACCACGATGAGCACCATGCGCATGGGGCTCGCTTTCGGCTTGATTGCGGCGCCGTCCGGTTTCGTGTCGATTACGATGTTCACCCCGATCGATTCTCCGGGCCCGGTGCCCGTCAATTCCGTCACGGTGACGAGGATCGGCTTTCCCGCGTCCATCTGCGGCGCAATCTCATCAGCCAGATCGCTCCCTATATATCCGATCTGGCTCTTGCCTGCCCACAGCCCGATCGCGCTTTTCCCGTGCGGATTGTTCGGCTCTCGAATCGCGTTAAGCCGCATGCCAGGCCGAACCGTTTTTCTGATGATGTCCTGCCTGCCTTCAAATGTTACCCCGCGTACCTTGGAATGAATGATTCCTGTGGTCATAGATACCTCTTCTCATCCGATTTCAAACCACCAGCAAACCAAAATCACACACGCTACCGTGTGATTCCTTAAAAAACGCGCGATCAGCTTGACAGCATCCCAATATCGGGATTATTATAGTCACACGATGAAGAAACAACAGTTTGAAATCATCACCGCCAAAACGGCCGCCGAGCGCCTGCACATGGATAGAACAATGGTTCTACGCAAGATTAAGAAAGGCAAATTAACCGCCCGCTTAGTCACTGAAGCGCCCCGCCCCTATTGGCTCATAACGGTCGATGACAAGTTTCTCGCCATCGAAAAAGAACGCGCCCAGCCTGCAAGCTGAACGCGTTCACGGATTACTCAGTCCATCTCGGACTGACAGCGGCTTTGCTCGGTCAAAGAACGAGCCACTGTAAGAACATTAAAAACTGAATAACCCGATGATAGCACGCAGGACACGTGCTATCAAGGTGAGCCCGCTGGGACTCGAACCCAGAACCAATTGATCGCGCCTCAAGCAAAACAGCGCCTTGAAGCTTAATCGCAACGGTTAAGAGTCTGGATTCGGCCTCATCAAATGGCTCACCGGGTCGTAGGGTGCGAAATCGGCTTGCTCCAGCGCGCGGGTATAACCTTCCACCTGGCTCAAGTCCTTCCAACGCCCGGCCACCTGCACAATCCGCGAGGGAGCACCGAACCGGTGTGACAACGTGGCGAACGATCGGCGCAGATCGTGAGGCGAAAACTTCTCAAGCCCCGCCTCACGCCCGATCGTCCGAAAGATACAGCGCAGCCCCGAGGGCGTAATCGGCCTACCCGGTGTCAGGCCCCCGACGCTGACAAACACCGTCTCGACACCTGGCGCCGCATAATCCGGCCGCACTCCCAGCCACGACGACAGCGCCGACGCCGTATCCTGGCCAAACACCCCATCGCCGTCGTTTCCGCCCTTAACTCGCGTCGTCAGGCAGCCGTGCTGCAAATCAATCTCGGCAACCAGCAGCCGGCACAACTCGGACTCGCGCAGGCCGGAGCTCAGCGCCAAACATACGATCGCCAAATCGCGTTTTCCGCGCGACGTCGACGTATCCGCCGATAACATCACCTCGAAAGCCTGCACGCTATCCAGCGTCCGCTGCCGTTTCCGTTTCACCGCTGGCATGGGCAGCGTCGCCGCCGGCGATTTCTTACCCAGCGCGAATTTGTAGAATGCCTTCAACGCATTCACCGCGCGCCGGATTGTCGCATCGCCGACGCCATCCTTCACCCGCCGCTCGGCCAAATACCGCGCCAGATCGAACCGCGTCAGGCTTTCCACCGCCCGACCGGGATGCGCCCGCTCCAGGTGGCGCAACTCCCACTCATACGCCTCGATCGTCGTCGCGGCAAATGACAACCGCATCCAATCGACCCACACAGCAATTTTGTCCAACTGATTCATTGGTTCACTCTCCTCAAGAGGTATTGACCGCAGCGAGGAGATCTGACGAGGACTTACACCCTGCGGTTAAAGCGCATTATAACAGGAGGCGCACGGATTCAAAACACACAATTGAATCTCCCCCATTTCGGAACAAAGCATGTGGGGAGGCTGCCGTAGAACAGCGTGATAGTGGATTGGTCAAGTGCCCGGTCGGGCCTCATCCAGCCTGACCGGAATTTCAACAAAACGAAAGGGACTATGCAGATGAAACCAAAAATAGTTTTGAAACCGACTCACATTTATCGAGACAAGCCGGTGGAATATCTCAGATCAACGTATGAAGATTTTGGTCAGCAATATTGCGTCATTTTGATGACCAACAAACATGGACAAATCCAGAGGCAAACTATCCAAGAGCGTCATTTGACGCCGCTTGCAGTCTCAACGCCGCCGGCGACACGCTCGAATTGAAGGACTAATGAAATGAACGCAGACACCGAAACGATCATCACACACGTCATCAGCGACTACCACGCCGCCGACGACACCCGCACCGTCGAAGTCATCGTCAGCGGTTTCGCGCGGGATGTTAAGATATCCGCCGAATTGATCGAGGCCGCGCCGAAACTCTATGAAGTGCTTGGCGAGGCGCGTGAATTTCTTCGTCGGCTCGACAGAGCCTCTATTGTCCACACCGCACCAACCCCGATTGGAAAACTCACGATCGATATCGATATCGAGGAAGCTGATTTCTTGCTTCTTTTACGCCATATTGACCGCGCCTCAGCCGAGGCCAAAGGTGTGATTGCTGATCGACCAACTCATCGCGCGCGGCGTCAATCACTTGCGGATTGAAACTGAACGCCGATGGCCGCTGCGTGATGTGTGATTTTGAGCGCTCGACCGGAACCTTAGTGCCGTATGCCAAGATGCAGGAGTTATAACCATGAACCAACTGGACACCCAGGAAGAACCCATCGTCCACGTCATCGACGACTACTGCTGCGGAGATGACTTCCGCACCGTCGAAGTCATCGTGGTAGGCTGTGCCTTCGACGTTCAGAAGACCGTCGAACTCATCAACGCCGCTCCCGCGCTGTACACCGCGCTCGATGCCGCGATCGACTACGTGTGCGCCTCCGTGCTCCCCTCGACGCGCCGACCGGAAACCATCGCCCTCATCGACAACATGCAGCGCGCTGCCGTCGCCGCCCGTGGGGGTGTGCTCCAGCGCGATCGGATGGTGACACTCTATCCATGGAGCAGGCGATTGAGTACGCGGTGTGCTCCAGCGCGATCGGATGGTGAAACATGACTCTTAAATCGACACTCTACAACCTAGTCACTGCCTCACAGCGCAACAAAACGATCCAGGAGATCCGCCTACAGCGCGGTCTCATCGTCTCGATCAGAGTCACACCGGCCACCACTCGGCTCGGACTGTGGCGCACCGGATCGCGGCCCTCCCTCGCCGAATGGCGCGCCGTGCTCAACGCCTGGCCCTACCCCGTCCGGCTCGACGAGCCAGCCGAAATCGCAGAGCGAGGCATGCTCGGCCTGTCCGGTTCCTGGCAAACGCCGACGCAAACGAAACAGAAAACGTTCATCGACGAGGATGTGACGCACTAATGGAACCGGCCTCGAAGCGCGATCTACTCACCAATCTATTCGACACCGCACAACCCAACGGCGTCGCCTACCTGCTTGCGATCGTTACTCTCGGCAGTATGACGGTCAAGGAGCTCCGCGCGATGACTCGCCAGAGCGAACCGACCGTCATCCAGACCCTGCTGGCTTTAGAGAATCGCAAACTGGTACAGCGTGCTGCGAGCGGCCATGCCGACAAATGGTTTCCATCCGCTATCTTTATGTCTCAGCACCAAAAAATCTTTGGTGCTGCCTCTTCTTCTTCTTCTGATCTACCTGTCTTCGATTTACCTTCTGATCAGATCAGATCAGAAGAAGAAGAAATCACCCAAAAAGTTTTGGCGAATTTTGAGGAGGAAACGCCTGCTGAGAAATTGCTCAAGCGGCGCATCGCCGATGACTACCATCTGACCGGCCCCAAGCGCGATGAATTTCTCGCCGACGCCTTTGCCACCCCCGACCGTTTTGTCGGTTGGCTCTATGCCATCCAGCGCGGCATACGCGATCACGGTCAGAAGATAAAGTATCCCGAAGCGTACGCATTGAAATGCCTGCGAGAACGCCACGAGCCAGATGCAGAATGTCTGCAATCCGCGACGCGAGAAATAGACAACCTGATCGCCTCCTCAATCTCATTACGCGAGGCCTTCGAGGCGGAAGCCGAAGAGGCTGATCCGCCTGCGGATCAAAAGGATCAACCAGGAGCATGAGAAAACCATATGGACACCATAGATGATCTAATAATCGCGGAATTCAAAGCCCGCGCCGAAAATGCGGAACGCGAGCGCGACGAAGCATTGAAACATCTCGATCTCGTCATTGCTGGCTACAAGGTATACAGCGAATACCGGAGCAAGGGACCATCCGTGGGGCGCCTTCTAATCAGTGCGGCGCGCGTTGCGTCATATTGGCGTGATCACTCAAAGGCGCAAGTCGGAGGCAAACTGTGATCCATCCCATCCTCACCCCACCCGACAGCGGCGAGTCGTTTAGGCTCGCAGACAACTGCGAGGGCGTCATCTGGCACGACGCAGCCGGCTGGTCCGGCTGTCTAAAATGGGACATCGAAGGCAATACGGATTTTGTAGGCCCGTTCGACAAGCGCAGCGCCGCCATCGATGCCGTAATGGACGCGCACCAACAGAGTTCAAAGGAGCAATCATGAAAGACTTCACCGTCGCGATCACCAATCCCGAACGCGCCGCTGACTGGCAGGCCATCTTAGGCCGCACCACTGTCGCCGTCATGTCGCCGATCGCGACGCGCGCCAACCTGCCCGGCCATCCCGATGCGCTAATCTACATGCTCGATCTGGATGTGCTTACCGCGGAAGAGATCGATCGCTTGGTAGAACATCTGGCAAAACGGTTTAACATCCCGGTGGTCGATATTGGCATCAATCTGTATAAGACGGGCGTTCCGATTCTCGCCGACGACTGCATCATCATCGTGGCGAACCCGCAACGCTGGTTCTAACGAGCGTCACGCCGATCGGACGAAACCCGACCGGCGTGACTGACCCAACACTGATCCAGCAGTGCCAGGCTGATCCCATTGTAGCCCATGCACTGCCAACGGAAAAGAGGCAGTCATGAACATCTTTCAAAATATCGACCTAAACAACATCGCACCGATCATCGGCCTGGCCGCGATCGCCGTGCTCATCATCGCTGCGCTGCTGCTGCGCGCCGTGCTCCATTCGCGCATCGCGTTGGTGATCGCCGTGGTCATCGGTGTGGCCCTGGCCGGGCCCGCGCTGGGTGGCGCGCTAGCGTCCATCATCAGCAGCCTGGTAGTCATGGCGATCGTCATCGCCGTGGCCGTGCTGGGCGCGCTGCTCATCATCCGCAGCCACCCCGATCTGCGCGACCTGGCCCGCGAGGCTATATCATTATTGCCGCGCCGTTCGACGCTCGCCGCTCCCTCTCCCATCAAGGGAGAGGGTCGGGGTGAGGGTTCAATCACCGTCATCGATCAACCCGCGCCCGTCACGCGCCATGTGACCCGCCACAACTCTGGAAGCGACTGGGGCTTTTAATGCGCCGCCTGATGCTCGTCCCGATCTTATTGCTACTGTCCGCCTGCTCGATCGACCCATGCTCGCTCGACAAATCCTCCCCGACGTGCGACACGCGCCGCAGTGAGGCGCAAGCCACCATCAGCGCCATTGATTCCGAGCGCGAGCTGCGCGCCACCGATGCAGCGGTCTATCTGGCCGGCCAGGCGACCAAATCGGCCATCAGCAGCCAGGCCACGCGCCAGGTCGTCGATGCGGCTGCCACCCATTCGGCGATGAACACGCAGGCCACGCGCCAGGCCATCAGCGCGCAGAGCACGCAGAGCGCGGTCCTGTTGTCTGCCACTCAGACCAGCATCGACGCCGACGCGACCAAGATCGCCATCAGCACCGGTGCGATCGTCGAACGCGCCCGCATCGAATCGGATGCCATGCCGGCCAGCGCCCGGATCAACATCGCGCTCTTCTGGTTCATCCTCCCGATCCTGATCGTGTTCGCTTTCATCATCTACGGCCGCCGCACCATCCACGCCGCCACGCAATCGATCTCACAGTCGCTCAGCAAGCGCGCCGCGCTCGTGACCTATGGTCCGGCCAACAATCCGCAAATGGCGCTGGTGCTTTTTGGTGCGGATAATCAACCACTGCGCATCGTCACCACCGAAGGTCTGATCGGCCCCTACGCCGAACTGGGCAGCGGTCAGACCGTGCTCGATCAGTTGGACGTTCCGGATCCAATGAAGCTGGCGGCGCTGGTGGAGTCGTCGAAGCGCAGCCAGGCGGCGCGCATCGCCGCGGCCACCGGGCATTCACCGTGGACGACGTCGGTCGTTTACGATCAGCCGGCGAGCCCGCCCAGCGCGGCGCCGACCCCCGTGTTCGCGCCCGTGCCGTCGTTCGCCGAATTGCTGCGCACCTGGAAACCGCAGCCCGATCGCATGTTGTTCGGCCTCGACCAATCCGGTCCGCTCTACGGCCGTCTCGATCAACTTCTGTCCGTCATCATCGTCGGGCGTCAAGGAATGGGTAAGACGAATCTGCTGCGCTTCATCTATGCCCAATGCCTCATCGTCGGCGCGGACGTGAACGCCTGGGACATTCACGAGGACATCATCGCAGATCTTCCCGGCGCGCAGATGTTCACCTCGCCGGAATCGATCGAATCTTCGACGCAGACCGTCATCGCCGAATTGAATCGCCGCATCGCCACCGGAGAAAAACGCACGGCCCGCCCGCTGATGACGCTGATCGATGAATTGAATAGCCTGGCTTACGCCGTGCCGGGTGTCGTGCCGGCCATCGCGCGCATCGTCACCGAAGGGCGCAAGTACAACATCTATTGTGTGGTGAGTTGCAAGGGCGCGCCGGCGGAAGAGTTTGGTAAATCCTACATCCGCGATGCCTTCAGTGCCCGCTACGCGTTCAATACCACCACGCGCCAGGCCGCGATGGTCGGCTTTGACCGTGAAGACGTGCAGCAGGTCCGCACTCTGGAAATCGGTCAGGCTCTTTTAGACGGTCCGGTCCCGTCCCGTCTGGTCCGCATCCCATTGGTTACTTCGGACGACGTGCAAAGACTTTTACCCGCTTCTCACGTACAAAATGAGCCACTTCGGCCACTTCGCCCCACTTCGCCCGAAGTGGATCAGGCCGAAGTACTTCGCCATTCCGAAGCGACTCCCGAAGTGGCTTCCGAAGTGGACCCGAAGCGGCAGAAAATAGCCGAAATGCTGCGTGAGGGTGCCAGCCGCAACGCCATCATCAAAGAGGTCTACGGCGTCACCGGCGGCGAAAAGTACCAGAGCGCCTCAGCCAAAATCAACCAGATTCAGAAGGAGTTGTTGTCATGTTGAATTTGCAGATTTGCCCCAACTGTGGAGAGCTGTACGACACGAGCGATGATTGTGCCAGCGACAAATGCACGGCTCGATATGCGATTGAGTGGCTTGAACAATTAGCCCAAGCGCCAGTTGTTGACTCAGATCCAGATGGGGAGGAATAACCGCCATGAAAAAATCTATCATCCTGTCCATCCTACTCATCCTGTTTGACGCGCTCGTCGCCGCGCAGCCCGCCGCCGCGCAAGGTCCAGTCACACCCCCGCCGCCGCCCGTCACGACTCCGACCAATCCGGTCGATGTCGCCTATGCTCAGGCCGCGCAATGGCAGACCGTCGCGAACAATGCCATCGCCTCATCGCAAGCGGCCATCGCCTCATCGCAAGCGGCCGTCAATCAGGCTTATGGCGCGCTTGCTTCAGCCAATGCGCAGATCTACCAATCGCAGATCGCAACCACTCAGCTCGCCAGCGCCTTGCAGCAATCGCAAGCCGCATTGCGCGCCGCGCAGGCTGGTCAGATTCAATCCGCCGTCGATGCTGCCCGCGCCGCGCAATCGTTCGCGCTGCAAGCCGCGTCATCGGCCTTTCAATCCGCCACAACATCCAACGATGCGCGCCGCCAATCGACGGCCGCGCTGCAATCCGCCGCGCAATCGATCATCGCGCTGCAATCCGTTGCCGCCGGCAATCAAATTCTAGCGCAGCGCCTCACGCAATCCGACACCGATCGCGCCACACTTTCCACCGCGCTCTATGCCGAACGCTATCGTTTTGATTTGCTATGGAAGATCACGTTGGGCATGGTGATCTCCCTGGGGATTGCGTTGTGCTTTCTAGCCTGGCTATCCATCCGGCTCTCGCGTCCAATGCTCCCGAAAAACGTCCGGCTCATCCCGGCGATCGATCTGCGCACGCTGCCAGTCGAGGCCAAAAAATGAAGTCATTCGACACCGGCACGCTTGGTCAAATCAAGAAGATCGCCACACCGGAAGAGATCGCCGAATTGTCTACAGCGGTCAAAGAGATCAACCGCGGCCATCGGCTGTGGCTGCTCTCATTCCTCGCCGCGCTCATCCAGCGCCTGCATCAGCGCGCGGAGGCACCCCGTGAAAATCACCCCAAAGAGGGTTAAAATGCCTTCCAAACAACATCCTGGACAAATCGATCGTCATTCCAGGCTACGCCGTGGCCGCGTCCCCATGCGTCAACCTGCGTCAACCAAGGCATTTGTGGCCTGTAAGTCGTTGCAGAGCGTAAAATCCATAATCGACTTCCTCGGATTGTCCTATTCCGAAGTCGGATCGGAGTATGGCCGCCTCACCAATTCCAAGCCGATCAGCAAACAAGCCGTCTACAAAATGACGCAGGCCCCCCGCGTGAACGACGGCATGCTCTTCACGCTTGGAACCTTGATCAGCAACCGGCTCACGCTGCTGTGTGGCGTCGAAGTCGGCATCAACATCGGCCAAAACTCGCCGCTGCACGTGACGCCCTACCTCCGCTGTACCACCTGCCATGATCGCTTCGCCGTCGATCGGCCTGGCGTGCGCCATTGCCCGGATTGCCGAAAATGAAAAACTACAACCCTTGATACGCCAACTCGAAAGACGCTCAAATCAAACGTCTCAAAGACATTAGCGCTACGCATCTGGCTGAAATTGATCGACTCAATGAGGCCAATAAGAAACTGCTACGAACGTTGAACGTGAAGAAAAAGCCGGTGCAGACAAATCAAAATAATCTGCACCAACGCACAACCGGCCGATCATCCTCGATCGGCCGGCCCATTACTAATTACTTTTTTCTTTCTACCCCGGCCCAATCGCCAACCAATGTACAAGGACGTCGAAATCATCGTGAGTCGGCTCATAATACGCAGTGAACTCGGCGGCGGTACTGGTGATTTGACTGACGGTGACGCTGATACCGGGAGTGCCCGCTGTAAACGCAAGCGAAAGTAACACCAGCGGAGCGGCTGAAAATGCCACGGGGAAACCGATATTCTCCTGCCCATAAGTTTCTATAGCTGGAATCGGGATATTCACCGCACCGAATTGCATTCGCATCCCCGTCACAGCATAGTTAGTCTCTCCTGGAATTTCCCATTCGGTTGCATCTCCTCCCTGCCTCGCGAGCAGGAAATTAATCCATTTCAGCCCGGTCGCTTCGCTGCTGTCCGTCGTCAGAATCTTCCCGTTGGTTCCCGCCGGCAGCACCGCGCCGGCATCCGCCGCCGTCCCGACGAACAGATCGCCCTTCGCCGTGAATACATCCGGCGCGCTCGCCTTTTCGTTCGCCACTATATCCTGATTCCACATCGCCGCCGAAATAAGATCCCCGGTCGTTTTATCGCTCGGTGACACGTATGCCATTGCGCTCTCCTATTACTGATCCAACTCAATACCCCAGCGTCGTATTCTCCCCAATCTCCCCGCGATCGACCACCCCCAGCAGCCACACACCCGTTTGCTCAAATTGCGCCATCGGAGCAACGATCCAGTTGAATCGATAGATCCCGCCGGCGTATATCGTCATGGCGACACCGTTAATGATGTAATCCGCATCGACACCCGTCACCGTCTCCCGAATCGTAATCCGGTCGCCCGGCTCCAGCGCCAGCCCCGCCGTCATCAACGAGACCGACGAATTTCCGATAAACTCCACCGACTCGATCGCCGTGTGCGGATCCTTATACACCGACAGCAGATAATCAGCCGCATCCTGGCCCACCCGCGGATCAGCCTGAAACGCCATATCGATCGATAGAATATTTTCGGAATAGACGCCGATGCTGTCGTTGTCAAACGCCTCGCTCACGATCTCATTGTCGTCATACACACCACGCCCGCGGCACTGCATCAGCGTCAGATAACCGTCCACGCCGCCCGTGTTGGCGATCTGCAATTGCACCCCGTTCCCGCCAAAATTCGCCGTCACTCCGAAATCTCCGGTCAGGTCCGACCCGCTGCCGTCGCTGGCCGTGTTCGCCGCGTAATCGGTCGCTGGCACCGGCGTCACCATATCCATCCCGCCGCACCGCACGCTCTTCTGCGCCGGATCTCGATACTGTCCGACCAATAAAATGGACTGCCCGGACGCGATCTTCGGCGCCCCCGTCAGCGCGAACAACACCGTGGTCGCGTCGGCGTCCACGCGCCGCGGATGCGTCGTCACGCGGATGAGGTTGTACACCCTGCTGCGCTGCCGCGTCACGCGCAGCCCCGTCATCGTATCGTCTATCGTCACCTGCGACGCCACCAGACTCGGCCGCGTGCTGCGCGCCTGGAACGTCAAGACCCCGCCCGTGCTCGTGTCGCCTTTGATAAACAGATACCCCAACTCGCTCAGCGCCAGTTTCTGGAACTCGCTCATGGCGGTCGACTTTTCATCGCGCGCATTATCCAGCGAATACGGAAACACGCTATCCCCGGCCGCGTAGAGCGTCGCGATCGGCTGGCGGGTCATCGCCATCGCAATGAGGCCGACCAATTTTCCGGCCGGGCGATTGACCTGCACCGGCATGAGGCGCACCTTTTGCTTGGCCGCCTCGTCCATCCAATCGACCGCCTGAACGTGTGTCGCCCGCGTGAGGTACTGACCCGAATCCGGATCGATCGTCTCGATCGTCCCGCGGAATTTCGCGTATGTCACGCCTTTATACGTGATCGCCAAACTGACCGCCAGCCCCACCTCGAAGCCGGCCAGGCAGTTCGCGTGACCAGGCGAATAATATCCCAGCAGATGCGCGCTGTTGTGCTCGCTGTTATCCAGCGCAAACGTCAGCGTGCCCGTGCTCGCCACTCGCTCGGCCGGTCCCGAACCGTGAATGCCATATTCAATCGTGATCGGCGTCGTCGCCCGCATGTCCCCGCTCAGATCCACCGGATCGCCGTTGATCGTCACGCCGATCTCGCCGATCGAGCCACCCCCCGACCCGCCGCCGGCCATGATGGCGGCCGTCACCGTGATGTAGTAGACCTTCCTCTCCGTGTCCGACCCGTCCGCGTTGCTGGCCGTCAGCGCGACCGTATAGATCCCATCCGCAGCATAGACATGCGTCGGATCCTGTGCTGTGCTGGTGGAGCCATCCCCGAAATCCCATAGCCAACTCGTCGGCGTATTCGCCGATGCATCGGTAAAATCCACCGTCAGCGGCTCCGCACCACTGACCGGCGTCCCGCTGAAATCCGCCACCGGCGCGCTCAGTCCGATCGTGCCCCCACCAAAATCGTCAAAACTGATTGAATTATAAAAATTATTTCCATCGGCTATTTCCAGAGCGACATAGCCCGCCGTCGTAATGTCGCTATCCGCGGCGGTGCCAACCACCGCCCCATTCAGAAAAACGGTGATGTCTGCGCCAGTCATCCTGACGCCAATTTGATCGCCGGCCGCCAGCGCATGGGCAACTTGGTAAAAATCAATGCCAGACCATACTCCGCCGATGTTTTTGGCTAGAGTAAAATCAAGTGTAGTCCCTGTCCCATCGTCATCGACAACTTGCAATTGATAGTTATCTACACCGGAAGCGTAATCCTGCCATCGCCAGACGAGTGTGCAATTGTATTGATTGGGGTTTATGGCGGCTCCAAATTTTGTGTAGAATTCAAGATCTGGCCCCAACTGGTCAGCCACCCAGGTCGCCACATCTCCACCATCGCCGCCCACAGTCCAACCATGGACGACTTTGCCGCCGCTGATATTCAAGCCGGTATTCGTGCCATTATTGAAGTTGCCACCGATGACCCAATTCGCGCCCAGCGTCCCATCGGCTCGATTGAAATCGTCGAGAATACCCGTCGTTGGAAACGTCATATCACTTCATCCATTGATCATTGATCATTGATCATTGATCATTTTCTCTCACGCGTTCGCCTGAATCAACCCATCCCGCACCGCGCGCGCCATATCCCGCGGCATCGACCGCAGCAGCGCCACCAGCTCGTTATAATCCCGCTCGCCAGCGCCCGCCGCCACCGGCGCGCGCCCTGCGCTTATCTCTGGCATGGACTGCGCAGAACTCGCCGCGATCGTCGCCGTCGCATTCAGCGCCAACCCGTTTGTCGCCGCATTCAGGGCCAGCTGTGGCATGAAGTCCGTCGTGCGAATCCCCAACGCCATCCCGCGCATCATCTGTTCACCGAAGGCCGCAAACACCGTAGATGGCGACTGAATCCCTAGCTTGTCCTTGATGGAGTCGATCGCGCCCTGCACTACATCACTTAGCGCATTACGCACTGAACCGGCAAAATCCCTAATACCCTGTACGATCCCGCTGATAATGTCTTTTCCTATTTGCACAAACTTCGCCGGTATAGACTCCAGGAAATCCTTGAACGAATTAAACGCATTCGGCAGCGTCGTGCCCCAGAACGTGTTCCAGGCATTCGTCAAAGTCGTCTTGAAATCGTTCCACGCCGTCGGCAATGTCGTACCCCAGAATGTGTTCCAGGCGTTCGTGACACTCGTCTTGAAATCGTTCCACGCTTTCGGCAGCGTCGTGCCCCAGAACACATTCCACGGCGTCGTGATGCTCGTCACGAAATTGTTCCAAGCCGCGGGAATCGTTACGCCCCAGAACGTATTCCACGCCAGCGTGATGCTCGTCACGAAAGCATTCCAGGCCGTTGGCAGCGTCGTGCCCCAGAACGTGTTCCACGTCGTCGTGATAATAGAGACGAAATTGTTCCAGGCCGTTGGCAGTGTCGTGCCCCAAAATGTATCCCACGTCGCCGTGATGCTCGTCACGAAATTGTTCCAGGCGGTTGGTATCGTCGTACCCCAGAACGTGTTCCACGTCGTCGTGAGTGCGGTTGTAAACGTGTTGAACACATTCGGCAATGTCACCGTCAGGAACAGGTAGACGGAAGCGTACATCTCTCCGATCGCATAGCCGATTCGGTAGGGCAGGTTGCTCCAAAAGTCATCCCAGCCCTTTTGCATGTTTGACACGCCCGTCGTCAACGTGTTACCCAGCCCGCTCCAGAAGTTATTCCACGTTCCGACGATGATCGCGCCGATCTGCTGGATCGTCGTGCTGATTCCGCCCCAGAAATTGTTCCAGGCCGTGACGATCCCGTTCCAAATTCCCTCGATCGATGTTCTCAGCCCGCCCCAGAACGAATCCCACGCGGCTTTGATGATCGCGCCGATCTGCTGGATCGTCGTGCTGATGCCGCCCCAGAAGTTGTTCCAGGCCGTGACGATCCCGTTCCAGACATTCTGCGCGCCTTCCTTTATTTTTGCCCAGACGATCAGCAGCAGCATCCGCACCGACTCCGCCGCTTTTGTCACAGTCCCCTTGATGTTCCCCCAGACGTTTGTAAATATCCCCTTGATCGCGTCCCACGCGCCTTGCGTATCGCCCTTCAGCAGCGCCAGTGTCGCATTGACGACCCCCCGCACGACTTCGATCGCCGTGCTTACTGCAATACGGATCGCTTCCCAAGCCCCCTCAAAGATGGTTTTTATCCCTTGCTGATTCTCGCTGATGAATTTTGCGATCCCGCCCAGCACTTGTTCCGCCAGAATCTTCAGCACGGCCAACACACCGCTCACGATGTCGCTGATCCCATTCCAGGCATAACTAATAAACCCTAGAATTTCTTTTCCATGTTCGTCGATAAAATCGCGCAGCGCACCAAATACGGATCGGACGATAGTCGATACAGCCGCAGCGACTGGCTTGACGACATCGACAATCCCGTTCCAGGCTTCACGCGCCCGATCGAGAATCTCTTGCCCGAATGTATTCCAGAACGCTTTCACGCCATTGACGAACCCCTCGATCACACCGCGCACCGTTGCGATGACACCCTCGACCGTGCTCTGAATCTGCGGCCAGATCGTGCTCCAGTTTTGAGCCAGCCACACGCCCGCGGCCACCACCGCCCCGATCGCCAATATCAACGGCCCGCTCAATGCGCCCGCGATCGCGCCCACCGCCAGCACCAGGTTGCCGCCGATCGTCAGCAGCGGCCCCAGCGCGGCGGCCGCCAGCCCGGCCACCACGATCACCTGCTTCATCTCTGGCGACAATCCGTTAAATCCATCCGCCAGCCGCTTCACCGTCGCGGTCAGGTCTTTCAACACCGGTATCACCACTGGCAAAATAGAATTACCTAAAATAATCAGCAGGTCTTTCACCTGCGCCATCGCCTGCTCGAACTTAAACGCGCCCGTGTCCGACACCGCCGCGAAGGCGTTGTTCAGATCCGCCTCCGTCGTTCCCGCCAATCGTTTGAAAATCTGCTCCGTCTGCGCCGCATTCTCACCCGTCAGACTCAGCAGCCCCCGGAACCCTCGAATGTTCGGGAAGATCGCCGCCAGCGCCTCATCATTGTCGCCGATCCGCAAGCGAATTTCATTCAGCGCCGACAACAAGCCCTTTTCCTTGATCTGCTTTCTCAATCCGTCCGCCGACAGCCCGACCGATTTCAACGCGCCCGCCGCGCCCGCCGATGGTTTCAGCAGCCCCGACATGATCCCGCTCAGATTCGTCGCCGCATCTGCCGAATCGAACCCCACCAGCGTCATTGCCGCCATTGCTGCGCCGACCTGATCAAAACTAATCCCCAACTGCGCCGTGATCGGGATCACGCGCCCCAACGCTGGCGCAATCTGATCGGCCTCGCCCTTTCCTTCACGCACCGTCGCCACCAAAATTCCCGTCGCCTTCGCCGCATCCAGATTCGTCCCCGCATACGCGTTCAGCGCCGAAGAGACTGCATCCGCCACCGTCTGCGTCTGCCCCAGCCCGGCCGCGCTCGCCTTCGCCGCGGCCGTCAACACATTCATCGCGTCAGCATCGGCGATGCCGGCCGACGAAATAAAATATAGCGCCTCGGCCAATTCCTTCGGGCTCTTGCCCAGCTGCGGCCCCAACTCCATAATCTGCTTAGACCACGCATCCACCTGCGCCTGGCTCTTGCCCACCAACCCCACGATGTGCTGCATGCTCGTCTCAAAATCCATGCTCATCTTCGACGCGGCCACCCCCACGCCCACCAGCGGCAGCGTCAGCCCGCGCGTCAACTCCGACCCGATCGCCGTCATCTTCGACCCGATCGCCGTCGTGATCCGCTCGATGCCGTTGCGTGACGCATCCTCCGCGCTTTTCATCGACCGCAAAAATCCGCTAATATCCCCCTGCAATATCACATTCAACGTCGCCAGTGTGCTCATAGTCTAACCCCTGTCATTCCCGCGTGCCTCTAGCGGGAATCCATCTTTTGCCTCTTGACACCATCGCCGTTTTGTGCGATGATGGCCACGCGAGATCCTATCGCCACAAAATAGCGAGGCAGCCAGGTGACTTATCCAGGTGGCAAGAACGGCGCAGGCACTTACCAAACCATCATCAATCAGATGCCGCCGCATTCGCTCTACATCGAAGCGTTTGCAGGCTCTGCCGCCGTGCTGCGCAACAAGCGCCCGGCCCTGGCCAATATCGCCATTGACAGCGATGCTGCAGTGTGCGACCGGTTGCGGTCGACCCTCGCCAGCGATGGCGATGCTGCAGTGTGCGACCGGTTGCGGTCGACCCTCGCCAGCGATGGCG
>Ga0315273_10003414_pt1 | contig 19142 bp, 17 predicted proteins | sample YL17G02_0_MG_FD_205753 | JGI IMG/M metagenome (GOLD analysis project Ga0315273, IMG submission 205753) | Sediment microbial communities from Yellowstone Lake, YNP, Wyoming, USA - YL17G02_0 | ecosystem: Environmental > Aquatic > Freshwater > Lake > Sediment | place: USA: Wyoming | collected...
TGTATATCGTGCTTCTGCAAGCAATGTCTCACGGTTCCATAGCTGAATCACACTAATGAAATGGTCAGCGTCATCAGGGTGAGCATACTCCTCTCCCAGCTTCACCTTAATCTCAAATTTTTCTCCTCTTTTAACCTCATCGGGACAAAACACATGCGGCATATGCCTGTCGAGATAGTCGCGTTTTACCTCTTTTTCTTCTTTTTCTATTTCTGTTGCTTTAAATACTCTTGGCATTGCAGTAAAATTTAATATCGATTAATACAATGAGTAAATTATTATTATTCTGACAAACATAATTATAAAAACATAAAAAAGGGATATTTGTTTTGGTATTTGTATCAATTATATTAAATTTGCACCGCGATATTGCGGGGTGGAGCAGTGGTAGCTCGTTGGGCTCATAACCCAAAGGTCGGAGGTTCGAATCCTTCCTCCGCTACAAAGAAAAAGCCTTGCCGTGAAACGGCAGGGTTTTTTTATTGATAGCCCGTCAAAAGCTTGCTTTTAAGGGACAGAAATAAAAAAGCCCGTAGCCACGCGAAGCGTGGCAAGGCTTTTTCTTTGTTAAGCACCTTCAAGAGGAACGCGAGGAACGAAGTGACGAGCAATCCTCTTTAATACACGAACTCACCCCCATCCCCTCTCTGCTCCGCAAAGAGGGGTGCCTATGGAAGACAATTTTATGGATTAAACCGACACTTCTCCGAAGTAGTATGCAGGGCTTTTTGTTTGGGCTTTTACCCAAAGAGGATCATGAAATAATCCTTCTCAGTGCTAGTGCAACAAAGCTTTTCTTGAATATAACTCATTAATCTAAAAATTAGCTACATTCTTTTACTGTAAAAATTAATACTTAACTTTCATTCTCGAAGACTTTACAGCAATGAATAAGAATATGCAAAGCTTTTTCCTTCGTATTTCCGTAATAATAATATTTCATTTGCTGTTCAAACAGGGCGATCAGACATTTTCAGGCGCATTTGAACCAAGCCTCAGAAGCCTGGTGTTCAGCCTTTACTTTATTATTTACTGGATGCTGTTCTGGGAAGCCTGCAGCTTAATCTACCAGAGGCTGATAAGGAAATCACAGAACAAGAAAATATGGTACCAAAGACTTTCATTCGTAACCCCGGTTCTGTTGCTTTTTGTCATTGCAGGATCGATTATCTTTAGCTGGGGATATTCTCTGATGGATCACTTATTCGGAATTGCAGACATAAAAGATGTGCCATTTTTAAATCCGGATCTATTCGGTTCATTTGATATTATAAAATCTATTAATATAAATCCCGAATTGCTCTTTGGATTCATATTGTTTTTCATACTGGTGTATGGAACTCATATTTTTATTACTTCAATGAAGAATGTGAAAGAGCTGGAGGTGGTCGCAGCCCGGCAGAAGAAGGAAAGTATTACAGCACAATATGAGGCACTTAAGAATCAGATTGATCCTCACTTCTTCTTTAACAGCCTGAGTGTATTATCATCATTGATTTATGAAAATACCGAACTCTCAGCTGATTATATTTCACATCTGTCGAAACACTATCGTTACATCCTTGACACAAATACCGACAGTGTGGTAACAGTTAATAAAGAGCTTGAAATACTAGATTCCTATTTTTTCCTGATCATGATCCGTCATCAGGACTATATTTGTTTGTCAGTGAACCTGGCGGAAGGAACCCGGTCAAAATGTAAAATACTCCCGCACTCACTTCTGATGCTTGCAGAAAATGCGGTGAAGCACAATGTATTTACAAAGGATAATCAGCTGGTCATTGAGATTATTGAAAATGATGAATATATTATTGTACGCAACAATATAAACAAACGGAAATTGTTGCAGGAATCAACAGGCATCGGATTGCAAAATATCATAAAGAGATATGCCATAGAATGCATTAAGGAGGTACTTATAGAGGAATCCGATAATTACTTTGTGGTAAAACTTCCTAAACTCAGCTGAAATATGAAGATATTGATTATAGAAGATGAGCGGAGAACTGCAGACATGATTGCCAGGCTTATTAAACAATACGATAATTCATATTCTGTATTGGGAGAAATTGATTCGGTTGAAATGGGAGTGGAATGGTTCATACACAAAACTGAGATGCCTGACCTTATTCTTGCCGATATCCAGCTTTCTGATGGAACGTCATTTGATCTTTTTGATCAGGTGAATTTGGAACTGCCTGTGATTTTTATTACTGCCTATAACGAATTTGCATTAAATGCATTCAGGCTGAACAGTATTGATTATTTATTGAAGCCATTGAATTTTGCTGATCTCAAAAAAGCTTTTGACAAATTTATAAGTACTAAGGAAGCATATCTAAAAGTAAATCTTAAAGAGTATAATCAAATCATTTCGTCGGGTCAGAAAACCTTTAAGCGGAGGTTTCTTGTAAAGTCAGGCAATAATTACAAATACCTTGCAACAGATGAAATTGCATGTTTCCTTGCTGAAGATGGTCTGGTGTTTGCCGGATTATTGAAAGGGGGAAGATCAATTGTAGAAAACACAATTGCTGAATTGAGTGAATTACTTGATCCTGAACAGTTTTTTCAGATAAACCGCAATACTATTGCAAGTATAAAAGCAATTAATAAATTTTCAAGCTATTTCAACCGCCGGCTGATCCTGCAACTCCTGCCTGACAATCATGAAGTTATTGTAAGCCGTGAAAGGGTCCATGGCTTCAAAGAGTGGCTTAATAAATAAGACCACGGTACAATCCGTATTCGAAGAAGTACAATTCAACTTATAAAATGTTCCGTTTCAGGGGAATTATCTTGTATTATGGTATAACCATATCTATTTTTAAACTCTGACTTTTGCTATAGATTAATCTTAAATGAGATAATTATGGAGAAAAATGAAAGAAAAAATTTGGGGACAAATTTCCTCTGGCTTCTGGCAGGATGCGTTTTTCTGTTGTTTATGGGCGGCAAATGGAACCTCCCGGTTACAACCTGGATCGGCTCAATTTTCTTCCTAAGATATTTCAGGATGCAACGTGGATTTTGGGAAATTCTGCTGGCTCTCCCGTTTATCTTGTTGGCTTCACATATCTATTTCATAGGTCTTGCTGAACAGGTGGAACCGGGATTTAAAATTCTCATTGCTGTGAGTTTCTCACTCTATATAATAATCCCATGCATTGTCGACCGGTTCCTGTACAGAAAAATCAACAATCAGCTGCTTTCAACCCTGGTATATCCTACTTCCCTTATTGTGATACAGTTTCTTCTCTCATATGTTGAACAATTGGGGACTATACTTCACTGGACCGGTTCAATGTTCTCCTTTAAGCCACTGATTCAGCTTGTTTCAATAACTGGTGTATGGGGACCCTCTTTCCTTGTGGGCTGGCTGGCTTCCATTATCAATTTGTTATGGGAAGAAAAATTCGAATTGAAAAAAGTTAAACTGCCTGTCGCTGTGTTCACTGGACTTTTACTTCTGATAGTAATCTGTGGCAGCATCCGTCTGGCTTTCTTTGCTCCTGTCTCTGGCACCGTCAAGGTTGGATCAGTTATAGCCGGTTTTGAGGAAGACAATATGTTCTATATTTATGAAGACGATATGTCTGAGACAGATAAGCTCAGGGAAAAAGAAAAATTTCGCGCATTAACATATAAAGTTCAGGATGAATTGTTTGCTACTTCAGAAAAGCTCATTCCTTCGGGAATCAATATTCTCTCCTGGGCCAGTGGTAATGCAGTTGTGTTTGCAGAGGATGAAGCCACATTAATAAGCCGTATGCAGAATTTCGCCAGGGAAAATCAGATTTACTTTTTCCCCAGCCTGCTTGTACTCGGTGATTACAAAGGACCTGATCAAAATCATGTACTGGCAATCCGGCCAGACGGGCAGATCGAATACGATCATTACAAAGGAAGAAATCCAAATGCTAGTTTTTACAGGGGAAACCTGGTAGAAATAATTAGCACACCTTTTGGGAGAATTGCCACGCCCATCTGTTTCGAGATGGAATTTCACCGCTTTATAAGACAAGCCGGAAAGAATGGAGTCGACATTCTAATTGTTCCGGGAGATGAACCAGCAAGAGGAGCAGCTAATATGCATACTGAAATATCTATGTTCCGTGCTGTTGAAAACGGATGCTCAATGCTCAGAACAACTCTTGAGGGACTAACAATGGGGGCAGACTACCAGGGAAGGATTCTTTCTCAACTGGATTTTTATAAAACGCTGAATAACAGGACTATAATTACTGAATTACCTGTAAAAGGAGTGAAGACAATATATTCCCAAGCAGGGGACTGGTTCGCCTGGCTCTGCGTAATTCTGTTAGTCTTTTTTATAGCTTCAGCATCCTTCAATATTAACCGAAAGGATATTGGTCATAGAAACATTTGAAGAATACAGGCCATGTCTCTGAATAAATCAAGGTTAGATATTTCAAACCTCTTGTCTACAAAGAAAAAGCTTGCTTTTGTAAGGGACAGAAATAAAAAAGCCCGTAGCCACGCGCAGCGTGGCAAAAAGGAACGCGAGCGGAGCCCGCCTATGCCAAAGGCTTCAGCGGGGTAAGCGAGCAATCCTTTTATAATTCAATCCGCCCGGGGTTGATTATCATTTATCGCCCATTACCGCAGATGTATCTGCGGCTATTGGGTTTTTACACCTCTGGTGTCTTTCCTCCCATATAATAAAATTAATATTTGGATTTTAATTCATCTGGCAGAAGCACTTCTTGAACCTGAAGCGCAGCAGGTAATTATGGGCTTGTTTTTATTAAGCTTTTTTATATTCTGTGGCAAATTATCAATTGGTATGTTTATGGAATTCCGAAGATGACCTGACTGGTATTCACCTTTTGTCCGCACATCCAAAATTACAGCACCGTTTAAAATTACTTCCCGAAGATTTACTTTTTTGCCAAAAATCAGTTCTAAAAAATTCATAATTTATCTTTCTTATTTGATGTCGATTTTAAAAGTCCAAATATAATGTACAAAATGCCAGGACAATACTTTTATGAGTTATTTTAAAGCAAACCAAAGAGGAAAGCGAGCTTCGTTCAACCAGGCCTAAAACTTCGGTTAAGCGTAGTGTTAAACTTTTTCTGAAGTTCATTGTTAGTAATTCTGAACATATTTTAATACACAAACATGATGAAAAGACTTATTCGGATTTACGGCTTTATTATTTTGATCTTTATTGGATCATCCTTCTCTTTTCTAACGGCTCAAAATTCAAATCATACGATAAAAGAAGAAAATGTGACCTATACATCTGACGGCGTGCTCCTGAAAGGTTATATTGCTTACGATCAGAATCAGAAAGGTAAAAGGCCTGCGGTACTGGTTGTCCACGAATGGTGGGGCTTGAATGATTACGCGAAAATGCGTACCAGGAAGCTGGCAGAATTAGGCTATATAGCAATGGCTGTCGATATATTCGGCGATGGTAAAATCGCGGCCAATCCCCAGGAGGCTCAAAATCTTACAAAACCTTTTTACCAGAATCCAGACCTCGCAAAAACCCGGCTGGATGCTGCAATAAAAAAGATAAAGGAGTATGCTGAGACAGATCCTTCAAATGTTGCTGCAATAGGATACTGCTTCGGAGGAGGAGTCGTGATTAATTCAGCAAAACTGGGCTCCTATCTTAAAGGTGTCGTCAGTTTCCACGGTGGCCTTGCAGGTATCCCCGCCAATAAAGATCTGCTGAAAGCCAGAATCCTTGTATGCCATGGAGGAAATGACAAATTCGTCTCTCAAAAAGATATTGATACATTTAAGCATCAGCTCGACTCCATTGGGGCAAATTATTCATTTAAGGTTTATCCCCATGCAACACATGCATTCACAAATCCGGACGCAACCAAAGTGGGCAAGGAGTTCAACATGCCAATAGAATACAATGCCGAAGCTGATAATAACTCCTGGAATGATATGAAGGATTTCTTTAAAAGCTTATTCACCAAATAGCTGGTTTCCTTATCAAATCTAGGTTAGATATTTCAAGCTCCTCAAAAGGAACGCGAGCGCAGCGAGCAATCCTTCCTCCGCTACAAGAGAAGACTCCTCATCATTTTTGATGGGGAGTCTTTCTTTTATACACTCTGAACTTCTCATAAATTGTGACTTTGCGAGAATAAATGAATTTACATTTGAGGTCAGATTGTCCGGCTTTTGTACTAATTACAAAATTAAATCAATTGCCTGGCAGTCTTGGTTTTGATGGATGATTCCTTGTTCTTTTTTGTTTTATTTTTTTTATAAAATCACTGATGGCCTTCTCTTCTTCTTTAGTCAATGAAGTTTGTCCCCCTATGAAATCTACATCTAATCCCACCTTCTTTGTTTTCATAATCCAGATATTTGAAAAGTACCTGTTAATTAATTTTAGTGCAGCATCTGAATTAATAATCATAAGTCTTCCTCCTGCATGTTCTGCTGCATAAGACTGGCTATACAGATATTAAAAGATGTGATTTTCTGAGAACTATTCAAGTAACTCTTTAACTTCACTTTCCAGAATCGGAATGTAACGTGTTAATATTAGCCAGATTACATCAGGAGAAACTGTGTCATATCCATGTATTATCCTGTTCCTGGTATCTGATATTTTTCTTGAATCGGAGATTTTAATCAGGGGATCAACTTCTTTGATCCTTCTCATCGCTTCACCAATGATTTCAATATTTCGCTCAATTGCTTTGCGGGTTTTTAAATCATCTTTGAAATCTTTATATTTACCATGAGCAGGAAAAAACTCATGAATTTCTTTAATTGATAATTCAATATCCTTAAGCCAAATCTTTATTTCAGGATGCATAAAGAAGTGTTTTGGATTGGTTGATATTATCAATAAGATAAGGATTTTTAAGAGCTCTGCTTTCCAAAAGATCAATTTCCCTTCTCAAAAGTTCTTCCAGCGCAAATTTAAGATTGAAGTAGAAGTCGGAATATTCCAACGGATCAATGGAATCAATATCAACAATAAGATCAATATCACTTTTATCAGTAAACTTGTCTGTTAATACTGATCCAAAAACGTAAAGACTTTTAACCCTGTTTTTCTGACAAAGTAACCTGATCTCACCGATAAAACTTTCTAAATACATATTCAATCTTTATAATACAAATATACTATTTCAGAAAATACTAAACAAAAGAGAGTTAGAAGAATGGAGAAAGGAGATTAGAGCGAAGGGTACAGTGCACAGAGCACAATTAAGACTTACAATCATAAGTCACATTCACAAAATAATGACTGTGATAATGATCTTGTTAATAGCTATTCTTAAAGTAGGATTAAGAGTGAGTGTTCTCACCCTAATTTTATTAAATAAGGATCAATCATCTATACGCCAGATACTTTTGACTCTATGAAATCAAGTATTTTAAAAATATCATCAACTAATTTGAGGTCAGATATTTTATCAACCTCCGCTACAATAAAAAAGCCCGTTGTCGTGCCGAAGGCGTGGCAAGGCTTTTTCTTTGTTAAGGACCCCCAAGAGGATCATGAACGAAATGAATAATCCTCATGATGCGTTTAGCGTTTGAGATAATATATATTTAAAACTTTAAAACTTAAAAGAGACGCCAACGCTGAGGTATGAGAGATTATATCCTAATCCCAGCTCAGACATAACAGCAAAGCTCTTACTTACATGATATCCGGCACCTGCATAGAATGTAGAAATAATACTACCAGTTGATCCATCATAAAATGTTTCTGTTCCGCTTCCAACCCATTTATAAGAATAGATACCGTAACCCAACATAACGCCTCCATAGGTATCAAGTTTCTTTACGAAAGGGTAATGCAAGGCACCTCTTCCTGCAATTATAAATTCTGATGATCTCCACTCACCTGAGTTTGTATATGAAGTATATCCAAGACATCCACCGACCCCAATAACTCCTTTCTTATTAATTAGGTTATCAACAATTCCAGCCTCAAACGAAGTCAAGAAAACAGCTCCTACACCAGAGTATGAACCTGATCCAAAGCCTATTCCAAGATTAATTACTTTGTCGCCCTTTACAAAAATAGGTTCCTGCGCTACCACTTGTAACAGGGTGAAAAAAACAATTACCAATAATGCCGAAATCTTTTTCATAGTTTTACAGTATTAATCATTAACTTATTAACTTATTAACTTATTAACTTATTAACTTATTAACTTATTAACTTATTAACTTATTAACTTATTAACTTATTAACTTATTAACTCATTAACTCATTAACTCATTAACTCATTAACTTATTAACTTATTTATTAAACAATTATTATTGAGATTTGTTTATTCTTGCTTTAATAATTTTCAGGGTAGTTTAATCAACCCTCAAAATATAATTAAACTGTTCCAGTTTTAATGCAGATAAAGATACCATTAAAGATAGTGCATAGGGTGCATTGTCTTGTTTCTTTTGTTAAGACCCATTAAAAATCAGAAACATCCCTCCCGCAATAGAAGCTCCAAGCAATGGCCCGAGTACAGGAACCCATGCATATTTCCAGTCACTGTCGCGTTTGTGTGGAATTGGCAGAAAGAAATGCATAATGCGGGGACCCAGATCACGGGCAGGATTTATGGCGTAACCCGTTGGACCTCCCAACGAAAGACCAAGACCAAGCACAACAATGGCAACAGGCAATGCATTTAAAGAACCGAGACCGACTTCGGGGTCTGCCATATAAAGTACTGCCAAAGCAAGAACATAAGTTCCTATAATCTCAGTTATAACATTATACCAGTAGCTCCGGATATTTGGTGCAGTACAGAATACTGCCAGTTTTGCATCACCATCATCTGTTGCATCAAAATGTTTTTTATAGGCTAACCAGACCAGCGATGCACCAAACATTGCACCGAGTAACTGAGCACAGACGTATAAAGGCAACAAAGAAAGAGAAAATTTATGTGCCAGTACAAGGGCAAGTGTTACAGCAGGATTCAGATGGGCACCGCTATATGGTGCTGCAATTAATACCCCTGTAAAAACTCCTACTGCCCATCCAAATGAAATTACTATCCAGCCGCTATTGTTTCCTTTGGTCTTATTAAGAACGACGTTAGATACCACACCTCCCCCAAAAACAATGATCATAGCTGTTCCGAAAAATTCAGCAAAGAATGCATTCATCTTTTTAGTTATTAAATTATCAATTTAAATTATTTTCCCTTCATTAATTAATTTGCATCATCAGCCCAGGCTTTAGATGCATTTACAGCACGGTGCCAGCCTTTAATAAGTGAATGTGTTTCACCGGCTTTCATCTGCGGAGAAAAAGTACGATCCATTTGCCATTGTTGCTTAACTTGTATGATATCGCTCCAATAATTCACAGCAAGTCCGGCCAGATAAGCAGCTCCCAGCGCAGTTGTCTCTGTTATTTTAGGACGTACCACTTTTGCCTGTAATAAATCGGACTGGAATTGCATAAGCTTGTTATTTACAGTTGCCCCTCCGTCAACACGTAACTCGCGGATGTTAATCCCCGAATCCTTTTGCATGGCAAGCAATACTTCCAATGTCTGATATGCGATGCTATCGAGAGAAGCACGGGCAATATGTGCTGATGTTGAGCCTCTTGTAATACCCACCAGGGTTCCACGTGCATGCTGGTTCCAGTGTGGAGCCCCCAGTCCTGTGAAAGCAGGAACAAAGTAGACTCCTTCACTATCTTTTACCCTGGCAGCCAGTTTTTCTATATCGATCGATTTTTTGATAATTCCCAGGCCATCGCGTAACCACTGAACTACTGCTCCGGCGATGAAAATACTCCCTTCAAGAGCATATTGTGTCTCCTTGCCAATCCTCCAGGCAACGGTTGTGAGAAGTTTGCTTTTTGACTCTATCGGTTTGCTTCCAATGTTCATCATCATGAAGCAACCGGTGCCGTAAGTGTTCTTTACCATCCCCGGTTCGATGCACATTTGTCCGAACAGAGCTGCCTGCTGGTCACCGGCAATTCCTGCTATGGGTATTGCAGAGGCAAACTGGCCTGCAGTCTCACCATAAACCTCGCTGGATGATCTGACCTCAGGAAGCATACCTGAAGGTATATTAAAAATTTTGAGCAATTCTTCATCCCATTTAAGCGAATGAATATTAAACAACATAGTCCTGGAAGCATTCGATACATCTGTCATGTGTAATCCTCCACGGGTAAGATTCCATACCAGCCACGAATCGATAGTTCCAAATGCCAACTGCCCATCCTCAGCCAGTCTCCTGGCGCCTTTCACGTTATCCAATATCCACCTGACCTTTGTTGCAGAAAAGTATGCATCGATGATAAGACCGGTTTTTTCGAGGATCTTCCTGCTTTGTCCTTCACTCTTTAACTGATCACAAAAATCGGCAGTACGCCTGTCCTGCCATACAATTGCATTATAAACTGGTTTGCCAGTCTTCCTGTTCCAGACAACAGTAGTCTCGCGCTGGTTAGTGATACCAATGGCTGCAATGTCGGCACTTTCGAGTCCGGCCTTTGTAATTGCCTCAAGTGCAACCCCGGCCTGCGTTGACCATATTTCATCAGGATCATGCTCAACCCAGCCCGGTTTGGGGTAATATTGAGTAAATTCCTTTTGTGCAATTGCCGCAGGAAGACCATTCCGGTCGAAGACTATAGCCCGGGAGCTGGTTGTTCCCTGGTCGAGTGCTAAGATGAATTTTTTCATTTTTTCCTAAATATAGTTCTTAACTAATTGATTGTATGAATCTATCTGCTCATTCTGCCATTTCATATCGTAGCCCAACTCCTTTGCCATCAACCAGGCAACTTCAGTAGCAATTTCTGCACTGGCGCGGGCATTCAGGAATAAAGCCCGGGTTCTTCTTGCAAGCAAGTCCTCTATAGTCTGGGGCATTTCATTCCTGCAAATCCATATCATCTCAGCCTTAGTATATGGTAATCGGCGATTCATGGGTATACCTAATCCTGGATTTTCACTTATCATCTTTTCAATTTCAGAAAAGCTGTTTCCATATATGTGCAAACGATCAGAAGAATTATTTATCATAAGAGTTGTCAGCTTAAGGTTTGAGGTAACACACCTTCTGTTGTCAAGAAAACCAGCTTTTATTGCTTTATTGATAGTCTCCTCTGCCATCCGGCGATATGTGGTCCATTTTCCACCGATAATTGAAAGAAGTCCTGATGGTGAAATAGTGATCTTATGTCTTCGTGAAACGTCCTTAGTCGAAGCAGGATTATTTGGATTGGCTGCCAATGGACGCAACCCTGCAAATATGGAAAGGATATCTTTGCGCAGGGGAGATTTAACAAGATATTTTTCAGCTGTCTGCAGGATAAAATTGATCTCTTTTTCAAGAGCTACCGGCTCCAGACTAATTTCATCCAGTGGCGTATCAGTAGTCCCTACAACAACTTCATTGTACCATGGGATGGCAAAGAGTACCCTTCCATCAGATGTTTTCGGGATCATAATTGCCGAGTTACTCTGAAGGAAAGATTTATCAAGGACGATATGTACACCCTGACTGGGTTTAATAGTAGGCTTTGATTCAGGATTGTCCATCCTGGCTATATAGTCAGCGAACACCCCGGTTGCGTTAATAACCAGGCTGGCCTTCAGGTTGAATTCATCTCCAGAAACAATTTCCTCTGCTCTTACGCCATTGATCTTTCCAGTCTCATTCTTCAGCAAATCAGTGACTTTAAAATAATTAAGCACCATACCTCCTTTTTCAACACATGATAGAGCCAGGGCTAATGCCATTCGTGAATCGTCAAACTGTCCATCGTAATAAACAACACCACCTTTCAATCCTTTTGGCCTTAGCCGAGGTAAACGGGTCAGTGTATTATTCCTGCTGATGAAATAAGATTTTCCCATACTTAACCGCCCGGCCAGCAGATCATAAAATTTCAGGCCAACAGTGTACATAATGGCATCCCACAGAGTATAAATCGGAATAACAAATTCCTGGGTGAAAGTTAAATGTGGTGCGTTTTTAAGCATTAAACCGCGTTCGTGCAAAGCTTCCATAACCAGGAGTAGATCGCCCTGAGTCAGATAACGAACTCCTCCATGAACCAGCTTTGTGCTTCGCGAAGAGGTTCCCTTAGCAAAATCTGCTTGTTCCAGTAATAGTGTTTTATATCCGCGGGAGGCGCCATCAAGAGCTATTCCCAGTCCTGTTGCACCGCCACCAATAACAATAATATCCCATATAACATTTGACTGTTGTCGTAATTCTTTAATAAATGCTTCACGATTCATCCTGTTTCTGATTTTGATAATAATTATACGGAGAAATTTCCGAATAACAAATATATTCTGCAATGGACCCTACCGCAGCATTCCTTTAATATTTGACGGATTCCCATCATTTTTAGGAGGCGTGATATCGAGAATAAGGAATAAGCCAGTCGGCTTTCATTACACCTGCCGTGAGTCTATTTAATAACTTAAAACTTGAGACATACCGGCGCCGTTATCTTGTAATCCTTTCCCGGTTCGACAGGAATACCCGTCTCTTCATCAATACTGAAAAGTGAAATATTTCCCGATCTTTGATTTCCAACGAGAATATATTTTCCTGAAGGATCTATCACAAAGTTTCGTGGCCAGTCTCCTCCGCATGAAGTATGTCCTGCGAGAATTAAAGTTCCGTCTGATGCGATCCTGAATGTAACAATAGTGTTTTCGCCCCTGTTTGAACCATAAAGATAATCACCATCATTTCCAATATGAATGTCGGCACAGAAGCTTTCTCCCTTAAATCCTTCACTTAAAGTTGTAACTATCTGAATTGATGTAAGTTTTCCGTTTTCATCAACATTAAAGACCGAAATGGTTGAATTAAGTTCATTTATAACGTACATTTTTGTGCCGTCTGAACTAAAAACAAAATGCCTTGGCCCGGCACCTTTTGGGAGACTAACTATGCCATTCTTAATTTGTTGCAACCGTCCTAAAGCAGGATCAAAATTATAGATTACAATCCGGTCTAACCCCAGGTCAGTTACGTAAACTCTCTTTCCGGCAGGGTCACATGAAATCATATGGGCATGTGAAACCTTTCCTTCCTCTCCTTCGTATATTATTGTATCTGTTATGCTTACTGGTATTCCATTATCATCAAGTTTAACTACTGCCACGGAACCACCGGAATAATTTGCCATAAACAAAAAATCATCTCCGTAAGATAAAGAAATATAGCAAGGACCTCCATTGGGCACAGCTAATTCATTTATTTTTTCAGAAATACCCGTTTTGGTATCATATTTCAAAGTTGTCACGCCGCCGCCTTTAATACCTTTGAAATTCATTACTTCATTTGAAGCATAGATCAGTCCATTTTTTTTTGAAATACAAAAATATGACGGGTTTGTACCTGCATCTGATTCTGAAATTACTTTAAATGTCCCCTCTTCAAGGTTCAGATCAAAGAGATATAAGCCTTTCTCCCCGGCTTCAGTATATTTTCCTGCAAAAAGCCGGATGGGTTGACTATTACATGAACTTGAAAAAATAATGCTTAACAATATCGTATAAATAATAAAATTGATTTTCTTCATGGCGCAATTGAATTAGTTATTTACTCCGTTTCAATCCACCTCATCCCCCTGGCCTCCTTCTCCCAGGGGAGAATGAGGTCCGGGAGAGGGATTGGGGTGAGGTCTGTTAAAAAAGAGGCTGTTTTCGCAGCCTCTTTTTCTATTAAATTATGCTTCAAAGCTATCACATTCGCGGTATGCCTGAATTACGCGAGCTTCACCTTCTTTGGTTTCGTTGCTTATACCATGCTCCATACAGATAACACCCTGGTATTTTTTACTATAGATGTATTTAAAAACATTCTTAAAGTTGATCTCGCCGGTAGTGGGCTCATTACGACCCGGGTTATCCCCGCAATGGAACGCCGCGATTTCACTCCAGGCTGCTTCAATATTCGGAATAAGGTTCCCCTCGGTGATCTGCTGATGATAAATATCTTCGTTAATCTTACAAACTGGTCTGTTAACGGCTCTGCAGATCTCATATGATTGTGGCATACCTGTCAGGAATAGTCCGGGATGATCATTAAGTGTATTCAATGGTTCCAGAACAATTGTCAAACCGGCTGGTTCCATAACATCGCAGCAATACCTTAGATTATCAATCACATTGGCGGTCTGAAAATCTCTATGCAGACTTTCATCGTATCTTCCGGGAACTACAAGTGCCCATTTGGCACCTGTCCTTTTAGCCACCTCAACACCCTCTTTCATCCTGTTAACCAGCATCTCACGGGTTTCCGGTTTGTTGAGAACAAACGAGGTAACAGCAAAATCAGCATACAACACAAAGGGGCCAAGTTCCATCCCCAGACGTTGCATTTCATTGGCGATTTTCACCTGATCCACTACCGGCCGACCCATTAGTCCGTTATCGAACATTGCCCTGAAGCCCATATCGTAACAGAACTTAATGTTATCGACAATGTCTTTGCCGGCATGTTCAGGAAACATTCCTATGTAGGGAGCATATTTCAGTTTGAAGGGAGCAGTTGCATCAGATACTTTTTGATGCTTCCACGCAGCGGTGGAACCATAAACTGCAGGAGCAGCTAAAATAGCGGCTCCTGTAGCAGTGGCTTTTTTTATGAAGTCTCTTCTCGAATTATCCATATAAAATTATATGATAAGTGCCTGTTTATTAGCTTAATCCTGACCTTGAACATATGCCAGTCCTGCGATTGGCACTGTTTTGTCAATATCAACAGGACCAAATGCAAATACTTTTGGACCGAGTTTGAGGTCGGAGTTCATCATTTCTTCGTAGGTAGTCTCTTTACCGGTATAAGCTGAAATCCTTCCCATTATTGCAATCATAGTTGAAATAGCAGTATTCTCTAATTCATTTAAAACTTTGCCGGTGCGGATAGCTGTAACAAGGTCAATATGTTCCTGAACATAAGGATCAACGCTGACACTTCTGCCTGGTTTCCCATCTTTATCCATTGGATATTGATATTTCCAAACTTCAGTTCCGGCAAGGTCAAGAATTGAGTTCTGGCAGTTAGTTGAACCCTTTGATCCCTGAAGTCTTTCAGATACATTATTAACACAACCATTAATCTGCCGACACATACTATGAACGTGAGTTCCATTTTCAAAAGTAAAATCCACACTGAAATTATCAAATTGGTTTCCTGTAACCCGGCGGAGTCTTGAACCCATTCCTACTGCTTTAACCGGATGTGCGCCTGTGAACCAGTTCATAACGTCGAGATTATGAACATGCTGTTCAACAATGTGGTCGCCTGAAAGCCAGGTCCAGTTTACCCAGTCGCGGACCATCCATTCCATTTCGGTCCAGGTTGGATTATTTTCACGATGCCATAGTTTGCCGCCATTCCAATAAATATTACCACCAACGATATCACCCATTGAACCCTGAGCAACCTGCTGCCAGGTAGCCACATAGTCACGCTGGTGACGACGCTGCGTCCCGGTAACGATACTCAATTCCATTCCTTTGGCTTTCTGAGCCGTTGCCATAACTGATCTTGCGCCAACAGGGTCAACACAAACTGGTTTTTCAGAAAATACATGCTTTTTAGCCTGAATTGCTGCAGCCAGATGTTCAGGACGGAATGATGGAGGTGTAGCAAGAATAATAATATCCACACCCGCATCTATAACCTTCTGATAAGCATCGAAACCTACAAAACACTTATCAACAGGAACATCCTGTCCTTTTTCTTTTAGGATTTCCTCTCTGCATGCATCAACACGGTCCTGGAATGTGTCAGCCAGAGCTACAATCTGAAGGTTTGGTCCGGCATTGAGAAAGTTAATTGCAGCACCCGATCCGCGGCCTCCGCAGCCAATAACTCCGGCTTTAAGAACTGGTCCGTCGGGTGCCTGATCAAGCATCGTTGGAACTGCAACAACCTTTTTTGTTTCACGGGAACAGCTTGTTATGATAGAAGGGACTATTACCCCTGCTACTCCAACCGTTGCTGCTTTGCCAAGAAAATTTCGCCTTGAAATACCTGAATTTTTCATATTAGATTAGATTAGATAAGAACTTATAAAAACTTTATATCCCAAGTTAGTTTTGGAATATAACCAAATGTAAATATAGACTTTCAAATAAGCAAATAATTAGCTGTTTTAATATTTTTTAATTTAAGGGGGTTTGGGCTGAGGCAACTTCATCTTTAAACATGGTAATGAATGCGACCAGAAGGACAATTGAAAATATTGTTGTCAATCCCCAGATACTATCCCAATCATAAATTCTGACTCCCCCTGAATTATGTGTAAAGAGACTAATAATACCTCCATCAATTAAGTTTCCGGTCAGAAGACCCAACCCAAATGTCATTAAAAAGATAAAACCCTGGGCCTGGGCTTTGAGCTCATCAGGAGCCTTTTTATCGATATAGATCTGCCCACCGACAAAGAAAAATCCAAAAATCAATCCATGTATCAGGATACCAACATAGAAGAGCCATTGCTGGTTTACAACACCTCCAAGGTATAATGCACCATACCGCACCAGCATGGCAAACAAGCCAAGTATCATCACCTTACGCAATCCAAATTTCTTGATAGCAACAGGTATCAGCAGCATAAATCCCAACTCTGCAAGTATGCCCCAGTTCATTGTGATTGATATAAATTGAGTCTTTATATTCAACAGGAATTCAGAGAAATATGAAAAATACATTGCAAACGGTATCAGGGAGAGGAATGAAAATATTATAAACAATGCAAAGTTTCTATCTTTCATGAGCCGTAAAGTTCCAAGTCCAAAAGCATCGATAATTGTGCCTTTTTTGCCTTTGCCTGCCGGAGGTGTATCAGGTAATGAAAAGTTAAATAATGCTGCTGCAAGACCTATTCCCGCTCCAAAATAAAAAGGAAGATTTGTCCCGTCAAAATCAAGATGAAATAATTTAACTACAATCAGACTGCAAAGCCCCGAAGCTACATGTCCTAACGAACCAAATACCCTGACTTTCGGAAAATCTTCGGAGGGGGAATGAGCCATGGCAATTGCACTTGTAAGTCCCCATGTCGGCATGTAAAATAACATAGTGAACAACAAAATAATAAAAAGCAGATCCGGATTGTTAGTATTTGCTGCCCAGAAAAGGAGCAGACTATAGAGAACGTTTAAAACAATAAGAACTTTTTGACCGGAAAAATACCGGTCGGCCAGCATTCCGATTATTGGTGATGCCATACAACCGATGGCCATTGAACTCAGGATAAATGCTTTCTGTGTACTGGCAACATCCATATTGGTAAGGTAAGCAGCAAGAGGAATCCACCAGACAGCATACATCATGTACTGAAAAAACATCATTGCATATAATCGGAATAGTTTCATAGCTGTTTTTTTTAAGTGTTATTATTGTTCAGAATTAGTCTTCCCGGTTTTATTATTATATTCACAAACAACTCTGAACCCTACATTGTAACAGTCGGAGTACCACCAGATGCTTTTTGGCATCTGAGGGTCTGTTTTCAACCATGACCCGGTTCTGGTATAATCGCGGGCTGCACTTCGTAAAACATCTGCTGTACTCAAAAATGAACCTCCCCGCACAACATGTTCAGTTCCCTCTTCAGGGCCTCTCGGATCTTTGATGATTCCTTCAGAGTATTGTGAATATGCCTCTGCCTGGTACCAGTCGGAACAAAACTCAGCTACGTTGCCGGCCATATTCCGCAAACCAAAAGGATTTGGTTTTACCCGGTCGGGGGTTTGTGTTTTTGTAGGGCTGTTACCTTTATATATTATAAATGTATTAATTACCGTTGTATCGTTTTTCGAAAGTTTTGCTTTTAACCCGCTCTTCTCAAATTTCTTAGGATCGCCCGGGAAAAAATAGGGACCTGCCGTACTTGCCCTGCAGGCATATTCCCACTCTGCCTCTGTTGGAAGACGATATGTTTTGCCGGTTACAGAGGTTAACCATTTACAATAGGTTTCTGCGGCATGAAAAGAAAAAGAAATTGCAGGTCTCTGACCCAATCCCCAGCCCTGGTCAGGTTGTCCATACGGAGGGGTAGCTCCGGAAATAGCATCTGTCTCTTTTACAAGACTATTTCTTAACCCTTCTGTGTCAGTGGAACGACCTTCGGCAGCAGTCTGGACATAAAATGCGAGATATTCATCCCAGGTAACCTCAATCTCAGCAATAAAGAAGGAGCTTATCTCAACTTCCCTGACAGGTCCTTCATCCTCTTTTCTAAAAGGCTCATCAGCAGGACTTCCCATTTTAAATGTTCCGCCCTGAATAGCAACCATATTAAAAGAGATTGGCGATTTAGGAATGCGCTCAATATAACTTTTAAGTTCTGTAACTTTTGTGGCTTCCTTAAAAATCTCTTTTGAAGCTGAAGAGATCTTTCCAAAGGTGGAATTACTGCCATGAGTATATCCTTCGATGAAATGACCTGCATTCAGATGGCAGTTAATACAATGCAGTTCATCCTTTATTTTTGTTTGTGTATAATACAGGTGTGCATCTTCCCCTGCTTTTGTAAGCTTTACCGGGAATAGGTTTTCGTGGCACTTGATACAACTGCTTTCATAAACATAACCACGGGCAACTTCGAGCCTTCTGCGGTCTTCCCAATTGAATGAAGCGGAATCCTTTGTCCACTTGCTCCACAAATCCCGTAATCCTGTTGTTCCTTTTGCCCAGAGATATCCATCACCTTTCGGAGGAAGATGACAATCAACACAGGCAATCCTGTATCCTGATCGTGTATCATAGTGAACAGATTTTTTCCAGGATGCATCTGACATGGGATGAATATGACAAGAGACACAGTAATCATTGGTTGAAGTCATATGAATGGCTTTACCTCCACCGAGGATAAGCAATACCCCAATAATTAACCCCGTAAAAAACCATAAAAGAAATTTCTTCATTATTTAAAATTTATGAGGCTCAAGATAAAAAAATATCTTTCACATGATACAGGCATTATTCATTTTCCAAAAAAAATTTAATGTAGGGACATGCCATGACATGTCCCTACATTAATATTATATGAGTTTCGGTTTTCAATAATAAACTATTTTAAGTGCTTAAATATCAATTATATAATTTCATGAACTCACCCCAACCCCTCTCTGCTTCGCAAAGAGGGGCAAAA
>Ga0315273_10003416_pt1 | contig 19139 bp, 7 predicted proteins | sample YL17G02_0_MG_FD_205753 | JGI IMG/M metagenome (GOLD analysis project Ga0315273, IMG submission 205753) | Sediment microbial communities from Yellowstone Lake, YNP, Wyoming, USA - YL17G02_0 | ecosystem: Environmental > Aquatic > Freshwater > Lake > Sediment | place: USA: Wyoming | collected...
ACAATTACAGCGTCGAATCCGGTGCTCCAAAGGGCTCTTGAACTAGAGCACTGGACTCGACGAGAATTCAGCCGGTCCAGGCGGTCAAAAGGGCGGAATTCGAATCTGAGGTCGGAGCTGAAGGCTCCACGGCGCAGGCTCTGACTTTTAATCCGGGAGTCGAGGGTTCGAATCCCTCACGGCTCTCCGGCGGCCTCGTGCAGATACCGTTCTCCGCTTTCAAGGGCAGTGTCTTCTTCGCTTACTCCCCTGATTCATCGCCCCAGCAACACAACTTGGGCACCGGACTCCGAGGCACCGAGTCACTGGCTAGAGCCCCTGCCTCCGAGGCACCGAGTCACTGGCTAGAGCTCCTGACTCCGAGGCACGGAGTGACTGGACCTCCTGTCTCCGAGGCATCGGGTTGGCGAATCCCGTACAGCATTTGTCTCCGAGGCAGTGGGTTGGAGAGCCTTCCAGATACGGATGGAGTATTGGCACGCCACAGCCTGCAGCGCACCGCCACAGAAGGCCGACGCGCCCGGGCGGCGTAGGAATCACGTGATCACGAAAGAGGTGGAGAAATGACAGGCAAGCGTCAGAAGGAACACCGTCAAAGGCGGAGTACTGTCTGGACGGAGGAGGAGGACGAGCGCCTGGTGGCGATCGCCCAGCTACCGCCAAGGAGGGTCGCCGACTTGATGCGGAGGAGTTGGCTGGCCTGCAGGCGTCGGCTCATCTACCTGCGGGCAGACGACAGCCGGTCTTTGGATTCCCAGACTCTACGGTCCTCCAGCGCTCGGTGATACGCAGCCAGTGCGCGGGGAGCCGTGGGCAACAAAAAAGGCGAGGGTTCCCCGCCTTTTCTGTTGCCCTTTTCACTCAAGCTAGCAGGCATACGTTCGTCTGCTTGGTCAATTCCAAGTTGTTAGGGAACGCCGAGAGCAGCCCGACCGTAGTTCACCCACCGCCCACATACACATTGTCAAAAGAAATCTCCTGGACATCTCCCCCTTCAAATGAGACGGCACCGTATACTTCCAGGCGATCTCCACGCGGTTCGCTGAACAATGACCTCAGTATTTGCTTCTCTCCCAGCACTGTCCAAAGAATCCCCAACCGTCGTTCATTGAGCAGCCGCACCAAGGCATTACGATCCATCAGCAGGACTGGAGGACCAGCATCCTCGGCGGTGGGATCGCAAGTCGCCAAGCGTCCCTGCTGATCCTCGTATTCAAATCCACGACCTCGCCAAGACAGGCTCAATGCTCTCACCAAATATGGCGAAGGCACAAAGCCCGCTACGGTCTCGTCTACCGAGCAGTCAAAGCCACCGCTTTCAGCCAGATATCGCGCCGTAGGTATCAGCAATGGAGCAGGCATGTCTTTCCGCATGCCTCGGTTGGACTCCAAGTCACTGACATATTCGCTCATTGAGGGATGCCACGGGTATTCGCCCAGGAAACCGTAGAAGCTGGCAGATTCCAGCATCCATCTCCCCATCCAATTTCGTCCTCGCGCCCACCTCTTGAAAACGGAGAGCTTGCTCTGCTTAATCAGGTAAGCTCTGATCTGATACCAGGAATAGCAGTGCTCCACATGATAGCGATCATCCTCCGGAGGCGTTTCCTCCTCCCATCTGTAATAGCCTTCTAGTACAATCCATCGAGTTCCATCAGGATCGACGAGATCTATGAGCCTCTGAGAATCGGCCAGGTCGGATGTTCGCTGAATCCAATCCCCCCTTTCAACGGGAGTCGGTCGAACTGGGACCTCGATCGCTGACGGTGACCACCAGCATTCTCTGCCTATCTCATCAGCAGCACTTGATCGGGGAAGCAGCAGAGAGGGATCAATATCACGCCGGCCGATTTGCCAGGGCCCTTCATATTTGGCACCCTCCTGTTGCCCCCAACGAGGCCCATAGTCACAGTGATCGGCTACTCGCGCGAGCAACTCGTGCAGTGCTATCCATTGGTATTTCTTGCCGATTCGCTCGCTCTTATGGCCTGTTCCTGAACCGCGAAGGTCATTCACTCCCCGGTCAAAAGCGGCGAACCGTTCGGGTGTCCACCCCAAACTGATCACCCTATTTAGGATGAACCGCGCGCCAAGCTTCGGGTCGAAGGATATCGGTAGAGGTTCTCTCGCCAACCTGCTCTCATGATAGAGAGTTTGCAGTTCTTTCGATTCGCTGGTGACGAAAAGGGAGAGCAGGCTTCGGTCATCGCCCTGTTCTACGGCCCGAATTTGTTCAGGAGACAGATCGTTCTTCAGCGCTTCCCGCGCTTCTAACGCACGCTTCCGCGCTGCGGCTCGGGCTGAGGCCAACAGCCTGGCCTGACCAGGCGCTAGAAACTCCTCCAGCGAACGTTGCATCACGTATTTGTGAAAATCGCCCATCCAATCTGACACGGACGACCAAATAGAGGCGTATTCGAACGTTGACGGGTAGTGATAGCGTTGAGCGAGTCGATCCAGGCTCGGCGCGGTTATTGGCCAGGGACTGCGATAGGGGGGTCGAACGAGAGTCAGGTCGATGTTGGGCAGCGAGCACCCGAGCTGGAGAGCGCGCTCAATTACACCTCGTGCATAGTCTCTCAAAAGAATGTGGACGGGCGGAGAGCCGTGAGAGAAAACCTGGGCGTAGACCAGTTCGGCAATCGGGGCGATGGCTGAGGCATCACGATTGACCAAACAACAGCCATAGGCGACAGCATAGAGCCTCTCAGCAACATAAGGGTCGTTGACACGGTCGAAGCGGCGCAGCAGCGCACTGAGCACACCAAGCCGGTTCTTAAGCAATGCCACCAAAGCCTTCGTCGCCCTGTCACGTAGAAATCGATTGGAGCTGGTCAAGAGCCACGCAAGCGTGGTGGCGCAGAGCAGAGCGGCGTCGTCGGCACAATGAGAGGTATCTTCTGACCAGGCCCAGTCGACCATCCGAGCTGCGGGGCTTTCCTTTTCATCGGTCTGGGAATGGACGAAACGTGACCAGGATGCGTCTCTATCGGCTATGGACAGGCGCCACAGGGACTTGTGCAACCGTTCAGCATTGAACGGATGTCCTGGAACGCAGGCTACCTGAAGAAGCGCAAGCAACGCCCTATCGCCAGATGAATGCGAAATCTTGTTCAGATAGTCAAGTGGTAGCGGATCCCGAAAAGCACTCAAGTCGCGCCAGATCAGGCTTTCCAGGAAGGCCTCTTGAATTGCCCCGAAGGATGCAGCGCCCGGTATCAACTCGTACAGCTCTGCTGAGTATGTCTCCGGGACAAGAACTGACAAGGCCTCAAGCAGACCGCTGTTGCGGTACGCTTCACCCATGCTGGCCGTCAGTGGCGTCAGTGCGGGCTCAAGACCCCGAGCATTATCCGTTGAATCGAGCAAAACCTTGGCCCGGAGGTAATCACACATTCGTTGATAGCTGAAAAGAACGACTTCCCCATCATCGCTGCCCGATGGCAGGAGCTCCTTCATCAACACACCCTCGTCGAGGAGGCCTGCCAACAGGGACTTGCTCCAGTCGCGGTTCAACAGCGAGTCGCAGAGTTGTCGGGCTTCCTCAAGAGTCAACCACTCTCGCTGCAGCAAAAGCATCTGCGATGCGATGCGACTGGCGGCTTCCCACGCAAGTGTCTGCCCTGCCTGGTAGTCGCATCGGCCGAGTTGAGACAAGCGGGCGTCCACTGAAGCCAGGAACGTTCGATAAAGCCAGGTGATGCCTGTCGATCCGCGGGGAAACGTAGTATGCCTGCTCCCGCTTAGACCCCTACACATGAGTATTAGGAACTGCGGATTCTGAAACTCGGGAATCAGCAGAGGGAAGTCCGGCATTACCAGTTTGTACTCGCCGAAGAAGAGCTTGACAGCCTCGTACTCATGACCGGCAAAACCGCGGTGTTCGACGCTGACAAACTTCGATTCGTCCATGCTTATGGGCAGCACCGCTCTCTTGTAGCTAGTCCTGCATGTCATCGCGACGCCGAGCCGAGGAAAACGGCGCACCATATCGACGAAATCATTGAGGTAGTCCGGCCAAAGGCTGATCCCCGCCCCTTCGTTGACAGCATCAATGAGAATCAACGCGCGAGAGTTGGATACCTCTGCCGCAACATCCAGCGCGCCGAGGAACTCGTCCACTCCACACGAGACATGAAGCTGCTCAAGAATCTGAGCCCAGGGCTCTCTATAGACAAGGCGACGACCATGAATGAGCACAGTGGGATGACCATTGGCATGGCGAGCACGGGCCACGTCGCATAACAAGTGTGTCTTGCCCGTCCCCGGCGCGCCGGTGACGAGCAAGACCGGCATGTTCACGAGGTTCGCAGCGTCGCTCGACAACAACTCCATCAGTTCCTGAAGCGCGAAGCTTGTCCGCCTCAATTGCCACGCAGCTGAATCGAGCTTCGGCGGCGGTTTCCCTTCGGGATTCTTCTCTCGCTCTTGGCGCTCCACATCCCAAATGAGTTCAACAGCATCTTCAATATGGTCCCTGGCCTGCCTGCAAAGACCTAAGACCCCTTCAAAGTCAACCTCTTGGTCGCCCGTAAAATCCAGGGCCAATATCTCCGCGTCGAAGTCGTCCAGAAGCCTCTCAGACCGGTTGAGCGCCTCCTGAAATGAACGCTCCCCTGACAGTAGATCCTGGTCCCGAGCCTCATACCAGCGTCTTGTGTCCCTCACTTCCCGCAAGGCCAGGCGGACGCGCTTCTCAAACTCTTTGGTTCTTCCCAATCCGTCGAATACCTGCGTGATTGGCAACTCAACATTCAGGCGCGGCGTATATCTCTCGCCGGCAGCAGCGACCGCCCGTTCGATTGTGGCTTTAAACCACTCCTGAGCAAGAATGGTCGTGTCAAACCAGTAGCGAGCACGTCCGAATTGACTGGAGTGAATCAAGGCTCCGAGCAGCTCTGATTCTCCGACGTAGCAGAACTCGACACTCATCCCTCTCTCGCTTGCCCAGGTCTTCCACTTCTCGCAGTGCTCGTCCCATCGCTGCATGGCACTCTTGCGGCCCGGGGCAGCCCCTGCGGGGCGGTCGTATGGAAGGCAGAAGGTATAGCGGGTGATCGAAGAATCGGAATCAAGAGCACGTTTGACGGACTTGTCCAATTGGGCGAACTCGCCCGATTTCAGCGAGAAAAGGTACTTCGCCTGCCAAGCCCATACGTCGCTGTTGGGGAACACAGCTCGGAACTCAACCCCTCCGTCCGGATTGCCGTGTCGAATCAGTTTGACGTCTGACGCTAAGCCCTCGATGGACGGAACGAGTTGATAGCACAGCTCCTCAAAGCCGCGATCCTGGGAGCCTGCGTGCTGTCTTATCTCGCGAAAGTTGATCTGTGGGGGCATGTGGACAACCTGATTCAACTACACGCCATCGCTTGACCTGATTAGCACTTTATCCCTACGGTGAGACAACGTGAACGGTAAGTTCGGCGCATTCCGTCAACACCGGGAGTGAGCCTCGGTTCTGCCTACCATTCCCGAAGCATGTTGCTCCCCTGTGACGATGGCGCCACTAGGGCCCCTCATGTAGTGGGACCGCTGGGGTCGCCGAACACATCTCGGTGGGGCGCAACCTGCTCATCGAAAACGCCGTCCCGGATAGCTACCACTCGATACCCCCGGCCTTCCAGCGCGTTCCGCACTTGCATGTCGCGCCCTCTTTGTTGTGGGTCCTCATGCGGCGTGCCGTCTACGAATACGCACACACCCGGCATCCCTGATCGTTCATAGAAAAAGTCCGGTTGCGTGGCGATATCCGCCTCCGGCCTGCTTTGGGCGGCGTCGGGAAGGCGATATCCGTTCTTGTAGAGGAATTCCAGGAACGCCAGCTCCATGCTCGATCGCGGGTCTACGAGAGAACGCAGCCACCGGTACTGTTCGTCCCGGTCCCGCGCGGCTTCCGTTTCCTGGACCGATGCATGCGCAAGCTGCAACAGGAAATCGCGGACCACCCGTCGGTCGATGAGGTGGTGCTGCAGTTGGTTGCTGTAGCTGAGGAGGCACTCATAGCAGCCGACGGAGCACTTGGCGTCATGGGCAGCCTGGGTATCCTCGCCGGTCTCCGTGTCGAAGTGGCATGCGCGGAGAGCCTCACGAGCCACAGCGGCCAGCGCCTGCCCAGGCTCCATTAGGCGCTCCCAAACCCCAGTTCCGCCCTCTGCCTCTTCCCAGAAGAGAAGACGCCTATTGTCGTCGCGACCGATCAGCTCCGCCGCTATCTCTCCCTGCTCTACCTGATGTGCGAACTGAACCCCACGCGAAAATGCATGGAGCAGCGTCGTTAAGAAGGTGGTGCTCGTGTCTGCTCGGAGTGGGCGCACCAGCAGGAGATTACGGCTGTCGGTCACGAGGGGCTTGATGCCGGACACTGGATGCGGGACGTCCGGGTCTTCGTCGCCATCTGTTATGGGGTCTTCGTCCCTACCTTGCCAGCGGCCCGTTTGGGGGTCGATGCGGAAGCCGTTGTGCTCGCCACCGCTCCAGCCATGGTTGATGCGCCAGACGCGGGCTGCAGGCGCAAAGAGGAGCTCAAGCAGAGGCTCACCATCCGCGGCGATGGCCAGTCGCTTCCTCGGCCTAGAACCGGGGTCGAATCGGAAGTGCGTCGTGATCTTGTAGCCGCTCCGCACCCGCTCCTCTTCGTCCGAAGATATGCGCTCCACCTGGTGCGTCCTCATCGTCGGCTGCTCCAGCAGGCGTTGTGGGAAGTCCGACGTCTCCGCGTCGAGGCGTGTGCCGCAGTGCTCGCATACGTCGACATTCAGTGCATCATCGTCATGGGCATAGCCGCATACGTTGCACAGACGTGCCCGCTTCAGCCGCTCCTCTATCCCGCCAGGAGGCAGAATCGCGGCGTCGATGCGATGTTTACGCCCCTCGTGATAGATGACGTTCCGTGGGCCAAACTCCCGCAATCCCAGGAACCGCGGCCGCTCGATTGACTGCGTGGAGTTGCCCACCGTAACAAGCGCCCTTACCGGCAGTCGCGGGAAGTTGTAGCCGGGGAGGAAGCCCTCGGTCCCTAGATAGCGGTACGGATAGAAGTCCGAATCCTCACGTCGCTGCGTGCGATTGAGGAGCAGATCGATCTCTCGCCGAGCCTCGCGTTCTTGACGCTCCGCCTCCTCGCGCTCGCGCTGGCTTGCCCTAGCGGCATACAGCAGTCGGTGCGCCTTCTCTCCCATGGCCACGGCCGCCCGGTAGAGCTCCCGCCAGCGGTCGAACGCCCGATCAAAGGCGATGGGCGCATTCCGTATCGTCTCCTCAATCTGCGTCTCGCTGAACACCTCTGTGATTTCGGGCGCCCGCCTGACAACCTCGGCTGCTGCCTGCGCTACCTCGCCGCGCATCCTCTGGGCAGCATCCTCCAGTTGCGCGCGCTTCTCGTCGAACAGCGGGTATCCGCGACTATCGGTATCAAGGACCGCGGAGATGTTGTCCCCGAGATCGATTTGGATCTTCGATAGCCACATGGCGTAGAGATGCGCCTCGATGAGCTCGCGGTTCCGGAGATCCATCCGCGCCGGAGCGACCGCCCCCGCTATCATCTGATTCCGCTGACGGAAGAAGTGCTGGTCGTGGGTGTTACCTTGCGCCGCGAAGGCGACAACGAGCGCTGGCCGTCCGCCTCGGCCTGCCCGACCGCTGCGCTGCGCGTAGTTCGCTGGCGTCGGCGGCACGTTGCGCATGTGGACGGCGTAGAGGTCGCGGATATCGACTCCCAGTTCCATGGTGGGTGAGCAGAACAGCGCCGGCAGGTTCCCTGCCCGGAACGCGCTCTCCCGCTCGATGCGGAACGACGCGTCGACTTGTCCCGTGTGCTCCCGGCCGAGCATACCGCGAAGTTGGCGCGCGCCCCGCTTGTAGAGGGCCGTGAAGTACCGATTCGGCTCCCGCTCCCCGATCTCCTTGCGGATGTGCAGCGAGCGTCCACGCACCGGGTCGGGCGGCGGAACATGGCCATCGCCTGCTGTCCAGCGCAACGCTCCCGCCAGCACACGCACACCTCGTGCAGTACCATGTCGGTCTCCAACGACGGACAGAACATGCCCGCGGAGCTGGGCGACGATCCCGTCAACCAACGTCTCCGCTTCCTGCGCTGTCAGATTGCGCGTGCCGTTCCACGTGCGCCAGGAACGCAAGTAGCGCGCGATGGCTGACCGAGCGCCCAATCGGAGGACGCGACGCTGGTCCTCGCGCGGGTCCGGCTGCACTCTTGGCAGTAGCGCAACGCTCTGAGTCCGTAGCCGGTCCCTTTCGTCCAGCGCCCACGGCTCGCGCAGCCACTGGCTGGTCTTCTTAGCGATTTGGCGCGTTGTCCGTTCGGTTAGCGCCTCGGTTTCGATGGCGAGCTGCATGCGCAGGTGATCGAGCATCACCCGCAACACCTGCTCGCGCTGTTCGGCGGACGCATCTCCAATCGCCGGCAGACCCTGCCAGCGCTTATCATCCGCCGCTATCTCGCGCAGCCCCTCGTACTCGATGCGCAGCAGGCCCGCCTGCTCAAGATTCGGCTGAGCGACTCGCCAGCCCCGCGTCAGGTCTTCCAGAGCGCGATACTCCAGCAGGTCTATCATCGCGACGCGCCCCTGGTCGTAGCCCGGCCCGGAGTCGACGGGGTCCCGCAAGAAGTCGCGTGGCGCCATCTCCAGCGCGTCGAATACCTCCGGCCCCAGGCGTTCGAACGTGAGGGCGCCGTTCTTCTCGATGGCGCTGACGATCGCCGCGCGCAATTGTGCCACCTGCACGAAGTCGTTCAGATGTCCCGCCTGCAGTGACGCGTCCTGGCGATTGTCCGTGAAGCTGAGCACCTTGCAATCGGTGCGCTCCACCTTCTGCTCGCGCATGCCCGCCACTGCCGCATTCACCACCACTGTTGTCGCCGTAGAGCGCCCCGTCTGGCTTAGCGATGACAGCTTTCGGTAGTCGCTCCTCTCACGTAGGTCGTATGCCGCGCGACAGCGCAGGCAAAGCATCAGCGGACGGGGTTGGAACCACCCACGGACAGCATCGCTGCCGCTCTGCAATGACCCCTCGGGCGTTGCCGTGCGCTCGCGTGGCTTGTGGCGAGCGTAGATCTCCTTCAGCCGCGGCCCGCTCTTGAGGTAGTCGAACCAGAGCTCCGGCAGCTCCTCATCCTCGCCCGCCCACAGCTCGCCGTCTTCGATGGTAAAGAAGCCGGCCTCTCCCTCTCCTTCGTCGTCAGTTATGCTGCTCAGCGGCGGACGCGGTTCCAGCTTTTCGACATCGCCTTTTTCCGTCCGCGTCACGAGGTAGTACTCCTGCCCGCACTCGCGACAGAAGGCGAGCGGGAAGAGTAGCCGCTGCTCGTCCGCCTTGTAGCGCCCCTCCATCGTCAGTTCCCGCTTGTCCGGTGGCTCCAGCGTTGCGTAGACGCTGCTGCCCGACGAGAGGAACTGGTGCAGCCGGAAGGCAAAGAGAGGGTCACCGGAGGGCGCTAACGCCTGATTGCCGGCGTCGAGCGCGGTGTGCAGGCGCTCGCGGCAGCGCGCCTCGTCGAGCCCCGTCTCCTGCACTAGACGCTGCAGAGCGCCGGCGAACGTCTCCGGCTCGCGGCGGATCAGGCGCCCGTCTTCCGTCTGTACGCCGAAGGCCTCTTCAGTCCATGCCGCCAGCGGATGGTGCCTGACCTCGTCTGCGTTCGATCCGGGCGGCGCCATCTCGACGGCGCGGCGCAGATCCGCCGAGGAAGCAGGCACCGGCACATCAGCCACCCGCGCCAGCGTCTCGTCGATCACGTTCAGCGGCGGCACGACCACCCCGAACAGCTTCGTCGCCACGTCGGCGATAGTCTGCCGCCTCTCCTCTCGCATCCCCTCCGTCGCCAGCGTGGCGCTCGTGCCGATGATCTGGATGTCGTGCCCTGCCTTCTCCTGCACCCGCCGCAGTAGCATCGCCACGTCCGCTCCCTGGCGTCCGCGATAGACGTGCAGCTCGTCCATCACCAGAAAGCGCAGGTCGCTCGTCGCCGTCTCCAGGAAGGAGCGCTCGAAGGGACGCAGGAGCAGGTACTCCAGCATCACGTAGTTGGTGAGCAGGATGTGCGGCTTGTCGTGGAGGATCTCCTCCCGCTTCTCATGCTTCTCCTGTCCGGTGTAGCGGTCGAAGCGCAGCGGACACTCCGGAAACTGCGCCGCGTAGCGCTTGAGCGCATCGAGCTGGCTGTTGATGAGGGCGTTCATCGGGTAGATGATGAGCGCTCGCACACCTCGGTCCCGCCGCTCCGGCTCATCGCGCAGCACGGCGTCGACGATGGGGATGAGATAGGTCAGGCTCTTGCCCGAGCCGGTGCCCGTGCTGACGACGTACGGCTCGCCCCGCAGCGCCGCCTCCAGCGCCTCCCGCTGGTGGCGATAGAGGCGGATGTCCTCGCCGAAGAAGCGGGCGGTCTCCCGCAGGATGAGCCCGCGGCCAGCCAGCTCCCGCAGCGTCTCCGCCTCCTCAAAGGCGGGGTTGAGCTGAAGCACCGCGTCCGGCCACAACTCACCGGCGACCAGTTGCTCGCGAACGAAGGCGTCGATGCGCGAGTCGAAGACGCGCACGAAGCTTTCGACGTACTCGCGGTACTCATCGACGACGGCGTCGCGCAGCTTGAAAACGTCCACTAGGTAACCCCCGTTTCTGCGAGGCCGTCGCGGTTTGACGATGCACTGTAGCCCGCAGGAAGCAGGCCATCCCGCTTTAGTTGCTGCCAGGCCTCCAGAACTAGTCGGCGCGTTCGGTATTCGCCGAACTCCCGCTGCTCCCTTTCCTTCAGCACTCTGAACGTTTCCGAGGGGAAATCCTCCCCATGAACATCATGCGGATCGAGCACGTATCGAAGTTCCTCATCGGTGAGACCATAGAGGGCCGCGTAGTAGGCGTCCAGTTCTGCGCGGAGCAGCGCACGTCGTTCCGCGTCCCACGGGAACGGAGGACCGCCCAATCCCATGTCCTCAGCGAAAGGCTTGAGATCCCAAGCTATGTATGATAATTCAAGTACTCTAGGGGCAATGAAACGCACATCCGCCGTTGAATACGCCTCTGGTGGAAGAACGGCGAACTGCTTAAGGAGAAAGAACGGCAGGTCAGCGCCTCCGATCTTCTGTCTCGCGACGTAGTCCAACACAAGCGAATTGAAATTCCCCAGCAGGCTGGGCACCAGCCCCACCAACTTGGGGTTCACGAAGAGGATTGTGACCTTCCCTCCCACTGCGGCTCGTGGAATGACGGAGAATATGACGCTCCTAGCCAGGCCGCTGCTCGTGGTTTCGCGGAAGCCCACCAACCATTGTCTGGTGGTTCTCCCTGCCAGCTTCGAATCCACTTCAGCTGCAGAAACGTAGTAACAGGGTTTCACAGTGTAGCTCGGGTCGGCGTGCTTGAAAGCGGGCGTCTCCGGCAGCATGTGCATACGCTCCCCTGTTTGGAGAGTCTCATAGGAGGCGAAGCGATGGTCATACTGCTGAATCATCTTGCCCTCATACAAAGGCAAACGGCCTGGGCCAGCTTCAACATGAAAGAGATGACTGTCGTTTGACATGTGAAACATGCTGAGCAGATCCAAGCCCCAGCGGTTGAGGCCGGATTTCTCATCCACCAATACCGGCACGCGGCTATAGATACTCTTCGTAAGGTCGCAGTCTGCACCAGTCCGAAACACAGGGCAGGTCAGGGTGTTGGGATTCAGAATAAGCAGGTCTTCACGGTTCAGAGTGAAGTGCCGTTCCGCTTGCCGGGAATGCTCCACACTGTGGCACAGAAAAGCGAAATCGGGTGTCTTTACGTTCTCCCCAGGCCCTGCCATGCTCAGCAAGCAGAACTTGAAGTTGTGGAGCACACCCGGGAAAAGCATCTCTTCGTTGATGAAGCCGAGCAACTTGACGAGAGAGCCCTTGTTTATCAGGCTACCAAAGAAGTCTTTTGTTGTTGTGTCGGTGGCTATGCCCGTCGGGATGATGATTCCCGCGCGTCCACGGCCACTGATTGCCATCCGACACTGTTCAGCAAACAGAGCGTAGGTGTTAATGTCTCCAATTCCAGTTAGCGGGAAGCGTTCACATGCTCGCACGAACTTGCTCTGCGCCTCCGCTGCATGCTTCGCCCCGTCGAATTCCGCCGCCAGCGGGTCCCCCCGGCGCGCCAGGTCGTTAATCATCCGCTGCCGCGCAGCCTTGTTGCGGGCAGCCGCTATCTCCGGCGCACGAACTGCAAAGAACTCCTCTTCCTGCAACTTGATCCGCTCCCACGGCGGGTTGCCGAGCACGACATCGAAGCGGCCGCGCGCAAACACATCGGGGAACTCCAGAGGCCAGTGGAAGAAGGGCATCTCCTGGGAGAAGCCCACTGCTTCGCCCACCAGCGCCCCATTCGCCGCATTCGGCCTCAGTAGATAGCCGCGCACATCGCTCGTCGTCGGCACGTGGTCTATGTGGTCAGTGCCCGCGTGTCGCAGAGGGGCAAAGAAGGCATACGTCCACAGGTCGCACGCCACCTTCAAGTCGTACCACTTGCCCCCTGGCCCCCGCAGCGACTCATACAGCTCCTCCTTTGCCGCCACGTCGCCCGGCGTCTGTTCCTCCTGCTGCGCCAGCGCGTCGAACTCGCGTGCGAGCGTCTCCCGGCCTTCATCGGGGGGCGCGGCGCCCACCGGCAGGGAGAGCTGGCCCTCCCGCTCGCGTTTATTGCGGTTGCGGTAGTGCTTGGCCGCCTCCTTGTCGTCGCCGGTCACCGGTTTGTAGGCGTCGTCCGGTATCCCTTTCTCCAGCACGCTCAGGTCAGCCACGCCGACGAGGCTGTCGCCGCACTTGATGTGGTTGTCGAGGAAGCTCAGTGGCAGGCCGGCGTTGTGCCCCTCGACCCAAAGCGCAACCTTGCAGAGGTCAACCGCCAGCGGATTCTTGTCGACGGCGTAGGTGCAGTGGCGGATGACGTCGCGCAAGGCGTGGCGGTACTCCTCCGGCGCGGGCTCCTCCTCGCCGCCTCGCGCCCGCGCCAGCTCCCGCGCGATGCGACGGGCGGCGGCCAGCAGGAAGTGGCCGGAGCCGGAAGCGGGGTCGCAGACGCGCATGCCGAGCAGCGCTTCTTCCTTTTCTTCCTTCGTTCTCTTCCCCTTGAGGCGCTCCTCCATCACCGGCACAAGCGCGCTCTCGATGAGCTCGCGCACCAGCTCCGGCGGCGTGTAGTAGCTGCCTGTCTGCTTGCGCTCACTGCCGGTGACGAGCGCGAACTCGGGCGGGTCGAGCGTCACCTGGGGGTGGAAGTCGAGCAGGCTCTCATAGACGGACCCGAACTCCTCGACGTCGAGCGCAGCGTAGTTGACGCGCCGCCGCTGTCCCGAGCCGCCGCGCCGCCGGCCTGTCTCCTCATCGACGAACGTCGACAGGTGGCGAACGACGCGCAGCAGCTCCTCGTTGGTGCAGCAGGCGCTCTCCAGATCAGCGCAGGCGCCTGGGCCGAACAGCTCGCCGTTCAGCGCCGCCAGCCCCAGCTTCTTCGCGGCGTCATTGTCTCGCAGCAGCCGGAACGTCTCGCGCAGGCCCAGCCAGAGGTCGCAGTGCTGGTCGCCAGCGAAATAGCGGTCGGCGCGGTCGCGCAGCCTGCCGATACCGTAGTAGCGGGTGTAGACCGTTTGCAGCGTCGTCCCCGCCTCGCTCAGTGGGAAGATCAGGCGCCGCTCCTCCGCGACCATCAGGAAGAGGAACCGGTAGACCAGTCGCAGAAGCTGTCGATAGTAGTTCTTCTCTTTGAGCGATCCGCTTTCGAACCTCCCTCGAAGAGCGCCGCTCTCGGGATGACGCAGGAACGCCGTCCCTATCTCCTTCAAGGCCTCCTCGACGCCGTCGCGAAGGTGCTCGCGAACAGGGCCGCCCTGCTCGATGCCTTGTTGGTAGTATTTCTCCAGCCACGAGTCCTGGACGCTGGCGAAGTCCCGCGGAAAGCGGGAGGCGTGCAGTAGACGGTACAGCAGCACGAACTCGCTGTAGACGTTGCCCTCGAGCATGCCTTGGAGATCGAACTCCAGGTAGGTCGGCTTGGCGAGGCGCGCGGTATCCCGCAGCAGTCGCAGGCGCTCCCCGTTCGTCACGATGCCCCACACGGCGTCGGAACGATTCAGGTACTCCTGGACGACGGCATGCGGACTGCGGCGGGAGCCATTGCGACGGTCCAGTGTTTCATCAACCGCAACGATGTGGACGGGTGGAGAGTACGGGTCCTGTCCGGCGCGATGTGATATGACGTAGCTATCGGTGCCGACTTGGACAGACGAGCGTTGCAGAACCAGGTCCTCAAAGCCCAGCAACTCGAGGAAGGGCGCCATCCAGTCTTCGCGGGTGAGCGTTGTGCTACTCTCTTTCGAACGCGCTAAGCGGCGCTGGAAGGCATCCCAGTAGGCGCGCGCGTCGGAGAAGGCACCCTGTATCGCGTCGGGCAGTCGGCGGCTTCCGTCGATGCCGAAATCCTTGGCAGCCTGGCCTTCAGCGTCACCTGCCGCTATCTGGTCAAGCAGGTCCGCCGGGAAGATGCCGCCTTCTACCGTGATCGACGTGTACGCCATTAGCCACCCTTCACGGGCACTAGCACGTAACAGCCCAGGATATCCGGCGGCAGGTGCGGCGTCACCTTGAGTCGCCTTCCCTTTACCACCGCCCGCAATCGGGCGTGCGACGCCTCCAGGGCGTGGACGCGCTCTGCGACGATCTCCTGATGCCGTGCGCCATCGAGCGACGCCAGCGCCCAGGCAACGTGGTCGCGTCGCTCCGCCTCCGGCATGTTCGCCTTGGGAGTCGCCTCTTTCAGCAGGCGCAACCCTTCCGAGTCCAACGGCTGCAGCCATGCGATGCCGTCGCCCGTCCGCTGGAACGCGGCCACAACAACCTCTTCGGCGAACTGCTGTCGCGCCGTTTCCTCGAGCAGATACCGCAGCCGCAGGACTACGACGGCAGTGCGGCGCGTGACGGCATCGGTGAAGATGGCGCCACATCGCGATAGCCCCTCGCCCTCACCGGCCAGTGTCCGCGCCAGCACCGCCTCTGTCAGGACGGTGACGACGGGATGGTTGCGTCCGAGGAGTGTCACGCCCTCCGGCGGCACGTCCTCGAACGTTACCCTCATCGGGAACGACTTCGCCTGCGGATAGCGGAGCGCGATGCGATTCGCCATGTCGCCCGGGTGCAATTCAAACACGCCTTCTCGTCTTGTCGGTCGCAGCTCGCCGTTGAACCGCGGCAGTGCCTCGCCGACGAAGCGTCGCACGTCGGCGGGGGCGCCGAGCGCCGGCTCCATCTCCTTCAGCTCAAGCGCCACTTCCTCCGGCTTGATCCCTTGTTGCGCGAAGTACGTGCGTAGTTGGCCTTCACGATCGGCGGCCTTGTCCCACTCATCATGGAACTTGCTCACCTTCGGATCCGCGAGCTCAAGTTGGAGCTGCTGGGCTACGTCGCGCCGTCGCAACAGCACGCTGTCGACCACGGCCTGGACCACCTGATCGGACTCCACCGGCACGGGGACCGAGATGCCCAGACGGTTGCGGATCATCCGTGCCTTTCGAATCAGTACGTTCAGCACGACCAGGTCGACGGGATTGTCCGAGCCATACAGCAGAACTGTCTTCACGGCGGTCTTCTTCTGGCCGAAGCGGTCGACGCGGCCTTCCCGCTGCTCAAGCCGATTGGGGTTCCAGGGCAGGTCATAATGCACGACCGCGTCGAAGTGGTCCTGGAGGTTAACGCCCTCGCTCAGACAGTCGGTAGCAACGAGAACACGGACATCGGATGTCACGAGGTCATCGATGAGTGCCTTGCGCTGTTCGCTGTCCCCGTCGCCACCCGTCACGGAGGTGACATGCAAACCCGGGTGACTCCGCGCAAGCTCCTTTTGAAGCTGCTCCGCGACGTACTTGGCTGTCGCTATGAACCGGCAATACACGATCGGTCTGAACCCTTCGCGCAGCAGCTCGCTGACGGCGCGCACCGCCTCAGCAAGCTTGGTGTCGTGTTCCATACCGCGGAGGCCCTGAGCGGTTTTCAAGAACCCGCTGAGCCTCCGGATTTCGTCGACCGTCAGAGCGGCGGACGGGTCGTCCAGCGGCGCCGTCGGCACGTAGTCGGGGGCCTCGTCTTCGTCGGAGGAATCCAGCACTTGAGCGCTAAACGTCTGGTCACTGTCTCCAGCCTCCGATGGCAAGCCCTCCTGCCTTGTCTTCGCGCGCTTCTCCAGCATCGCCTCGGCGCCAGCAGGGCTCGACAGGAGGCAACGTAGAATGGCGATAGCCGCCCAGTAGCGAACGCGCTGTTGCTGCTGTCGTAGCCCCTCACCAACCGAGACTGACTCGCGGCAGTAGTCAAGCACCGTCTCGAAAAGCCTCATGTACTCCCGCGACATCTTGTATGTCGTCTCAACGGAATCGCGCTTGGGGAACGGGGTCTTCGCTCCCAGCCAGTGTTCAAGGTCGGAGCGGCGGCGCTGCACCAGGTGCGGCACGAGCTTTGGGCGGGGCAGCTCCTGGTCTTCCGGCAGGTCGAAGGACGGGTCAAGTAGACCCAAGAGCGAACGGAAGCTCTCTTCGATACCGCTGTGCGGCGTTGCGGTTGTGAGAATGATGTGGCGTGTCGATAGGCTTGCGAGCTCCCTGAGGAAATCGTAGCGCTGATGCTGGACACTGTCGCGCTGGCCACGAGGGCGAGAGGATGTGTGCGCCTCGTCGACGATGATGAGGTCAGGCGCGTTGTCGATGAAGGGCCGGCGATAGCGGGCTGACTTTATGAAGTCGATGCTGGCGACGAGGTGACGGTAGTACTGGAACACGCCTAGATCTCCTCGAGGAAGGTCGCGCTCCAACCGTGCCATGCGCGCCGGCTGGATAACGGCCGCGCGAATGTCGAACTTCTCTCGCAACTCCGCCTCCCACTGCTCGCAGAGGTGGGGGGCGCAGATGACCGCGAGCCGCCTCGCGACCCCGCGATCGAGAAGCTCGCGCGCTATCATGCCTGCCTCGATGGTCTTGCCGGTACCCACATCGTCCGCGACGAGGACGCGCACAGGATCCAGACGAAGTGCCATGATCAGGGGGACAAACTGGTACGGACGCGGTTCTACGGATAAACGCCCGAGAGAGCGGAAGGGACCCGCGCCGCTGCGCAGGCTGAGCCGCACCGCGTCCCGGAGCAGTAGGGCCGCAGTGAAATCGCCGGGCTTTCTGGCATCGGGGAGAGGGTAACTCGCGGGTTCGAGGCCCTCCGCCTCAATGGGCAGAAAGAGACCGGCCTCATCCTCATCCCTGCCGTCTACCGGACGCACGCGCACCAGGTCGCCGTCGCCATCGGCTGGCATCACGACCCAGTCGCGTCCGCGAGCGCGAACGAGGGCACCGGGAAGGAAGACACTCCCTGTCGGCATACTTATCCTGGCCCTTCAACGACGGGGGTCAGGGCGATTGTACGACTATGAGATAACTATGGGAAGGCGGCTGCGCACGGGAACATGCGACAACCTCGTTGCGAAGACTCGTACAGGCATCTAGAATAGCAGGGGTACAAACGCCTGCTACGAGCGCCGAGTAAGCATGAATCCATACCGCTTCGATGAAATCGGCTACTGGAGCGAGATTAAGCTGGACATTGTCAGGGAGTACGCCCAGGCCTATTCGAGGATTCTCGCAGCCAAACCACTCGATCATTTCTACATCGACGGTTTCGCCGGGGCGGGCGTGAATCTTGCGCGCCGCAGCAAAGAATTCATTCCCGGAAGCCCGCTCAACGCCCTTAACGTCGAACCTCCCTTTCGTGGCTACTTCTTAGTGGACCTGGACGGAGACAAGATCGAACGGCTTCGAGCTCTGCCCGAAGTAGCCGACAGGTCGGACGTGCACGTCATCTGCGGAGACTGCAATGATGTTCTCCTCGAGCAGGTGTTTCCGAAGGTGAAGTATGAGGACTACCGACGCGCGCTCTGCGTGCTTGACCCCTACGGTCTCCATCTGGACTGGGAAGTCATGCGCGCAGCCGGTCATATGAAATCCGTCGAGATATTCCTCAACTTCCCGATTATGGACATGAATCGAAACGTGCTATGGCACAAACCGCAAATGGCGAGCGCTGCTGACCAAGCCAGGATGACGGCTTTTTGGGGCAACGAATCGTGGCGAGACGCGGCCTACCAGCACGTACCGACCCTATTTGGTGACCACTGGGACGTCAAGACTGGAAACCCCGAAGTTGCCGAAGCATTCCGGCAAAGGCTGGCGGCAGAGGGCGGTTTTACGTACGTGTCTGAGCCATTCCCAATGCGTAATTCGACCAACGCAATTGTTTACTACCTATTCTTCGCTGCGCAGCAGCCCATAGCTCTGCATATAGTCGAAGCCATTTTCCGGAAATACAGGAATAGGATGGCCTAGCGATGGGAAGGTCGACGATCGAATGGACCGAATCGACGTGGAACCCGGTAACCGGCTGCACGAAGATCAGCCCGGGCTGTATGAACTGCTATGCGGAGCGATTGGCCAAACGCCTTCAGGCCATGGGACAGCAAAGCTACGAAAACGGATTTCGCGTGTCGATCCACGAGCATCTGCTACCGCTCCCGCTAACCTGGAGAAAGCCGCAGCGGATTTTCGTGAACTCGATGAGCGACATCTTCCATGAGGACGTCCCCGACGAATTCGTCGTTCGCCTGTTCGAGACGATGCGGCAAGCTTCGTGGCACACGTTCCAGCTCTTGACGAAGCGCACTGAACGGATGGGCAGTCTCCACGGGATGATCCATTGGCCGACAAACGTCTGGATGGGCGCGAGCGTCGAGGCGAGAAGCTACCTTTGGCGGCTTGATCACCTGCGGAGAAGCCCCGCCGATATCAAGTTCGCGTCGTTTGAACCGTTGCTGGAGTCACTCGGCAAAATCGATCTGTCTTTCTTGGACTGGGTGATAGTCGGAGGCGAGTCCGGGCCCGGCGCACGACCGATTGAGGCAGCCTGGGTCACGGAAATAAGAGACCAGTGCAGGGAATCGGGGGTCCCTTTCTTCTTCAAACAATGGGGTGGCACTAACAAGAGGCGCACCGGACGGCTACTCGACGGACGGACATGGGACGAGATGCCGAGAATCTCGCGGTCCTCCTGAAAAAGCGGGCCGGGCTCAACGCC
>Ga0315273_10003417_pt1 | contig 19135 bp, 18 predicted proteins | sample YL17G02_0_MG_FD_205753 | JGI IMG/M metagenome (GOLD analysis project Ga0315273, IMG submission 205753) | Sediment microbial communities from Yellowstone Lake, YNP, Wyoming, USA - YL17G02_0 | ecosystem: Environmental > Aquatic > Freshwater > Lake > Sediment | place: USA: Wyoming | collected...
CGAAGAGCCGGTGCGAGCCGTCGAGGCCCTTCAACTCCACCTCACGACTCTCGAGGAAGTCGATGCCCGGCCCGCCCCCCGCGACAAGCTCGCGCACCAGGTTGGACACCAGCACCTCGCCCCCGAGTGCCTGGCTGGCGACGCGCGCGGCGTAGTTCACGGTGGTTCCGAAGAAGTGGTCGGCCTCGTGTAGCGCGTCACCGGTGTGAACGCCGATCCTGACGCGGATCGGCGGCGAGGCATCTGCGAAGGCGCTATCGATCTCGAGCTGGATCGTCTGCGCGCAGGCGACCGCGCGCCGCGCGCTGGAGAACGCGAGCATCGATCCGTCGCCTTGCGTCTCGACCACCGTGCCGTCGTGTGCCGCCGTGGCGTCTTTGATCACCGCGTTGTGCCGTCGGAGAAGGCCGAGCCAGGCGTGGTCACCGAGCCGGGCGGTCAAGACGGTCGAATCCACGATGTCGGTGAAGACGATCGTCACCGTGCCGTCGGCGGCGAGCGTGCTCGAGAGGTCGGGTCGCTCGCGCTGGATCGTCCTCTCGAGCTCCTCGAGGCTCACGGTCAACTCCCGCCCGAAGACCTCGACGTTTGCCTTGGGCAGGGACCAGTGAATCTGCACGACCTTCCACTCGCCGTGCTCGAGGTGGAGAACGTAGGTCGCGCGCGCTTCGAAGCTCTTCTCGGGCATGTTGATGGTTTCCTTCGCGCTCGCCCACCCGACGGTTCCCTCCTCCCAGGCCTCGATCTCGTCCCAGGTGAAGGAGAATGTGCCCAGCTCCTCGATCTGACGCCCCCAGATGGCGCGTGCCTCCTGGCCGTGCCACCACTCGGCGGGGTCGGTGCCGATCGTCAGCGTGCCGGGGTGCTCCGACAGCCGTCCGAGGGTAGCGTCGGCGTCGCCCTCCGATATCGCGATCATCCAGCGATGGATGACGCGGCGGATCTCCTCGGACGGCTCCATGCGGCGGAGTGTGCTCGAACGGGTGACTGCCTGCAATGTCTACCGGGCGGTTGTCCTGGATCGCAGCCAGGTACGGACGGATGATGGTGGCGTGGCCGAGATGACCGACATCCGCGAACGACTGCGGCGCTTCCTGATCCGTGCCATGTCGCGCACCCACGGCGGCGTCTACCGTGCCAGCGGCGGCCGCCTCCTCGGCCGCGTGGCGGGTATGCCGGTGCTGCTCTTGACGACGACCGGGCGGGAGTCAGGCAGGCCGCGGACGGCCACGCTCACGTACTTCCGGGACGGCGGCGACCTCGTCGTGATCGGCTCCTTCGGCGGCTCCGACCTGCCGCCCGCCTGGTGGCTCAACCTGCAGCGCGATCCCCGGGGGAGCGTGCTGATTGGTGGGACGACCTCGAGGGTGACGGCGAGGGCGGCGACCGGCGAAGAGCACGACCGGCTGTGGCCGCTCGTGACGGAGACCTATCCGGGGTACGCCCGTTACCAGACGCGCACCGCCCGATCGATCCCGATCGTGTTGCTGACGCCCGAGTAGGAGTGAGCAGGCGACATGCTCGGGTGGTGACGAGCCAACTGGCCATCGACCGATGAGTTCCCGCGCTCCGACGGATTAGAGGGGGTGAAGGCGCTCGCCTGGAGCGCTCGATCAAGGAGGACGACATGCCGGACGTGACGGTTCGCGAGATTGACCAGATGGACGGGATCTTCGACGGCGTTGCTCGGCGTGCCCGCGCGGAGCTCGGCGTCACCGCCTGGGGAATGCAGGTGCTGACGCTGCCGCCCAACTGGGACGGCTATCCGAACCACAATCACGGAGCGGATGCGCACGACCCCAACCAGGAAGAGGTCTACATCCCGCTCGAGGGCTCGGCACGACTGGTTGCAGACGACGTGGAGTTCGACCTGCGGCCTGGGTCGATGGCGCGCGTCGGCCCCGACCAGATGCGGCAGATCCTGCCCGGCCCCGAGGGGATCCGGCTCATCGCGCTCGGCGGACGGCCTGGTGCGTTCGAGGCCAACACGTGGACCGAGATCGGGGCCGACCCCCCGAACCCTGGCGAGTAGCCTGCCGGAAATGACGACGGGTGCGGCGATATCGGCTGATGAGGCAGCACACCTCGCGGCAGCTCGCGGCGGGGACGAGCAGGCATTCGAGCGCTTGCTCGAGCCGCACCGGCGGGCCCTCCACGTCCACTGTTACCGGCTCCTCGGCTCGCTCCACGACGCGGATGATGCCCTTCAGGAGACGTCGATGAGAGCCTGGCGCGGGCTCGAGCCCTTTGAGTCGCGCGCGCCGTTTCGGGCTTGGCTTTACCGCATCGCGACGAACGTGTGCTTCCGTGCGATCGAACGTCGCGCCCGGACTCCGGAGGCGCTTAATCCGGCAGACGCGGAGATCGCGAGATACCTCCAGCCGTACCCGGACCGGCTGCTCGAGACGGACCTCGAAGCCGAGGAACGCGAGTCGGTCGGGCTCGCATTCGTGAGCGTGATGCAACTCCTGCCGCCCCGGCAACGTGCCGTGCTAGTGCTTCGAGAGGCCCTCGGGTGGTCGGCGCAGGAGGTCGCGGATCTGCTCGGCAACAGCGTCGCCTCGGTCAACAGTGCACTGCAGCGGGCGCGCGAGAAGCTCGACCGCGAGCGGGCAGCGGGGAGGCTCGCGCGTGACCACGCTCCTGCGTCTCCGGAGGCCGAGGCACGCATGATGCAGGCGTTCATCGCGGCCTGGGAGGCAGTCGATGTCGACGGGATCGTCGAGCTCCTCGTCGGTGGTGCGGTGCTCACGATGCCACCCGAGCCGATGCGCCTCAGTGGCACGAAGGCGATCGGGGACTTCTTCCGCACCGTGCCGGCCGCAGGGGCCCTCGAGCGTATTCGCCTCGTTCCGACGCGCGCCAACTGCCAGCCGGCGGTGGCGGCCTATCTGGAGGACGACACCGGGGCGTTCCAGGCGTACGGCGTGATGGTGTTCGCGCTCGAGGGTGAGGCCGTGGTAAGCATCACGGGGTTCGCCGGCCACCTGGAGCTCTTCCAGGAGTTCGGGCTCCCACTCTCACTCGACGGCTGATGGCGTACGACGAGACACTCGCCGAGCGTGTCCGACACGCCCTCTCGGCGGAGGCCGGTGTCACAGAGCGCAAGATGTTCGGCGGGCTCGCGTTGATGGTCGACGGCCACATGGCCTGTGGGATCGTGGGCGACGAGCTCATGCTTCGGCTCGGCCCGGAAGGCGCCGACGTCGCACTCGAACGCCCCCACGTCCGCCCGATGGACTTCACCGGACGGCCGATGACGGGGATGGTGTACGTCGAGCCGGCGGGTATACGAGGTGTGGCATTGCGGAACTGGGTCGGGAAGGCGGTTGCGCATGCGCGCTCCCTGCCGCCGAAAGCGCCAAAGCGCCGCTGACTCGCGCCTGTAGAAGCGAGCGGGCTACCAGCCGGGTGGCGGGACGACGTAGACCGCGACGCCCAGGCCCGGGAGCTTGTCGACGACGAGGTCGCCGAGCGGGGTGACGATCCGCCCGTCGCGGAAGACCCGGAGCTTGCGGCCGCCGAGGCCCGGCATCGTGAAGGAGGTACTCGTCGGGGAGGTCGACGTGTTCACCGCGATGATGTACGTCGCACCGTTGTAGCGGCGGGCGCCTACGCGCACGGGGCTCTCGGTCGACCAGTTCGCCTTCACGACCGGGGCGAGGAGCGCCGGCGCCAGCGCCAGGATCTCGCGGTTCACGAGGCGTACCTCGTTGCGGATGTCCTCGGCCCACCAGTCGGGGAAGTAGCCGATGCCGCGCGCGCCGCCCGCGATCGCGAGCCACGTCTCGGCGCGTACGACCGTCGGCGTCGGATCCTCGTTGTTCCGGCAGTGCTCCATCGGTCCGGCCTCGATCCACTGGAACGTCGGCTTGCCTCCGGTGAGCGAGACGAGCTCACGCTGCATCCAGTAGACGTTGTCGATCTGCGCGAGCGAGCAGCGCACCTCCACCGGGTAGGTGTCGAAGCCGATGACGTCGGCGCTCTTGAAGAAGTCGGGGTAGATGCCCTTCCCGTTCGGGGGCGGCGCGGTATTGGCGGAGAAGTGGTCGGTCAGCGTCAGGAACGTCACCCGGCCGTTCGCCTTCGGCGTCGGGAGTTTCGAAGCGTCCCCGACGGAGATGTCGGCCTCGTCCGCGAAATGCCAGCCGACGGCGCCGGGGCCCGAGACCCCGGGCGTCTTCGCGTCGACGGTTGAGATCGCGCGGCCGGCCAGCCGATCGAACTGCTCGTCCGGCTCGGCGCAACTCACGCCGAGGAAGAGGTTGATTCCCGCGCCCATGCTCGTCGGGTAGTAGGTCGGACACTGCCGCCAGACCATGCGGGGGAAGATTGCGTTGCCGTTGATACGGAGCGGGGACGAGCTCTCCACGGTCGGCGTTCCGGGCGGGAGCGCACCCGTGCTCGACGGCGGGGCCGGTGTGACGCCGGGCGGTAGCGCCGGAGGAAGCACGAACGGGGAGGCGGAGCCAGAGGACGACATGTCGGCCGCGGCGGGCACCGCGGTCGCTGCGGTCGACGACGGCCAGGGGTCGGTCCGGAACGAACCGCGCGCCTCGACTTTGATCCCGTTGCGCCAGCGAGCGACGACCCGGAACCGATACGTGGTTGCGGGCTCGAGCCCGGAAAGCGTTGTGCGCGCCGTCAGCTCGTCGTGGGCGACGGTGGTCGGAGACCAGATGCCGTAACGGTCGTCCGTGCCGACCTCGAGGACGATTCGGCCCGGGTCGGAGACGTGCCACTTGACGATTGCCGAGAACGGTCTGGCCTCCACGTCGACGATGTCTGCCACGGGCGTTCGGGTGGCGTTCGCACCGCTCGAGGCAAGCGCGGCAGCCGCGCTGAGCCCAAGCAGAAGGAGGGCCGCTGATCGCCGCAGCATGAGATCAACGTCGGCACCCGACTCGCACCGCGTGTCCCTTGGACGAGGGAACCCCTTCGGGTGGGGTCAGCCCTTGCGACCTGGCCATCCTGGAAGGTGGAGCCGGTCGGGCACCACGCGAAGACGGTGGCGTACCTGCAGGAGCGACCACTCGTGGTAGCGTCGCGGCCGTGTCCGGGGCGATCATGGCGACGAGCGAGGGGCAGATCGAGGTCGAGCTCTTCGACGACGAAGCCCCGAAGACCGTTCAGAACTTCACGAAGCTCGCTGCCGGCGGTTACTACGACGGCGGTGTCTTTCACCGTGTGATCCCCGATTTCATGATCCAGGGCGGCTGTCCGCGCGGCGACGGAACGGGTGGCCCCGGGTACACGTTCGAGGACGAGTTCAACGACCATCCAGTCGCGCGCGGCTACCTTGCGATGGCCAACTCGGGGCCGAACACGAACGGCTCGCAATTCTTCATTGTGACCGCGGACGCGGCCGCGTGGCTCGACGGCAAGCACACGGTCTTCGGGAAGATCACCTCCGGGCAAGATGTTGCCGACCGGATCTCGCTGGTGGATCGCGACATGCGCGACCGCCCGCTGGTGCCGGTCGTCATCGAGTCCATTCAGCTCAGCTGAGCCGCATGGGGTAAGACCCGTAGGGTCAAACCCCGGGTCGGTGTTGTTGGGGTCTGGCTTAAGCCAGACCCCAAACGCTCGCGGAGTCTGACCCCGTCTCGAAGTTGTCTAGGCTCCGAGGCGCATGGAGCTCAAGGGCAAGACCGCGATCGTCACGGGCGCGTCGAGCGGCATCGGCGCCGCGACGGTGCGCAAGCTCCGCGAGGCGGGTGTCCGCGTTGTCGGCGGGGCTCGCCGCGTCGAGCGCATCGATGCGGATCTCGCGCTTCCCCTCGACGTCACCGACGAGGAGAGCTGCGCCGCGTTCGTCACGCGCGCTGCATCCGACCTCGACGGGATCGACATCCTTTTCAACAACGCCGGCCTGGCTCTGGGCCGCTACCCGTTCTGGGAGTCGAACCCCGAGGACGAAGCGACCGTCCTGCACACGAACGTGGACGGCGTGCTGCGCATGACGCGTTTCTGCCTCCCGCACATCCGCGACGAGGGGCACATCGTCTTCATGGGCTCGATCGCCGGGCGGCAGGCGTACCAGAACGCCGCCTCGTACGTTGCTGCGAAGTTCGGGCTGCGCGGGTTCGTCTACGGGCTACGAGAGGATCTCCTGGGGCGCCCCATCCGCATCACGACGGTCGATGCGGGCCTCGTCGAGTCCGAGTTTTCGTTGGTGCGCTTCCGCGGAGACGCAGACGCGGCGAAGGCCGTCTATGAGGGCGTCGATCCGGTGACGCCGGACGAGATCGCGGACTGCGTGCTCTTCGCTCTCACGCGGCCGCTCCACGTCAACGTCGACGAGATCGTGATCAAGGCACTCGCACAGTCGAGCGGGGCAAGAGTCGTGCGCCGCGAGGCGTAATCGTTTCGATGCTCACGATCCTCGAGGGCTCGACGTTCTGCATCTGCGACGACCGCGGCGACATTGCCACCGAGACGAGTGGGTTCTTCGCGCACGACACTCGCTTCCTCTCCCGTCTCGTCCTTCACATCGGAGGCGTGAGCCCGCTGCTCCTCTCCTCGGGCAGGGTCGAGCACTTCAAAGCTTCGTTCTACCTTCGTAACGCCGCCAACGGAATCCCACGCGACGCCCTCTCGATAGCCCGCGAGCGGTTCCTCGGGACGGCGATGCAGGAGCGGATCACCGTGCGAAACGAGAGCATGGAGCGGCTCGAATTCGAGCTCTCACTCGAGATCGCCACCGATTTCGCGGACATCATCTCGGTGAAGCTGCACGATTTCGCTCTCGGGGATCCCGCGCACGCCCAGCCGCTCCCGCCGCCGGCACCGGCCACGTACGACGAGGCCCGGCGACAGCTTTCGATCGTCGATCCGGCTGGAGACCTCAGCACCCGCGTCGTCTTCTCCAAAGAGGGCCGTCTCGCTGCCGGAGCGATGGCGTTCGACCTTTCGCTCGAGCCACATGAGCAGTGGGACTTGAGAGTGGACGTCATGCCTTCTCTCGACGGAGAGGCCGAAACCGAGCCCGCCGAGTACCTCGACGAGGAGCGCGAGACGGTGGGCGACGGCGTCGCAGCATGGACGCTGCGCGTCCCGAGAGTGCGGGGGGGGTGGGAAAGCCTTCGGCGCGCCTTCGACCGGTCGATCGCCGATCTCGCGGCTCTGCGCATGCGGACGGGCGAGTACCGCCGACCGCTGTTCGCCGCAGGGATGCCGTGGTTCATGACGGTGTTCGGGCGCGATACCGCCATCACGTCGCTTCAGACGCTCCTCCTCGGTCCCGAGATCGCAATCGGCGCACTCGACGCGCTCACCGAGCTGCAGGCGCAGGTCGAGGATTCTACGATCGACGCCGAGCCGGGGAAGATCGTCCATGAGGTCCGCCACGGTCGCTGCGCGGAGACGTGGTTTCCGCGCTACTACGGCTCGATCGATGCCACGCCGCTCTTCCTCGTCCTCCTCGCGGAGACGTGGCGGTGGACCGACGACCCCGCGCTCCCAAGACGGCTGCACGAGCCCGCGCTCCTCGCGCTCGAGTGGATCGACCGGTACGGCGACCGTGACGGCGACGGCTTCGTCGAGTACAGCCGGCGCGCCGACCACGGCCTTGTGAACCAGTCGTGGAAGGACTCGGGCGATTCGCAGCGCTTCCACGACGGCCGCTTCGCCGAACCTCCGATCGCCCCGGTCGAGGTTCAGGGCTATGTGTACGACGCGAAGCGCGGCCTCGCCGAGCTCGCCCGCGAAGTGTGGCGCGATCCTGCGCTCGCCGAGCGCCTCGACCGGGAGGCGGATGAGCTTCGAACGCGTTTCGACGAGGCGTTCTGGATCGAGGAGCGAGGCGGTTTCTACGCGCTCGCGCTCGACGGGAAGAAGCGCCCCGTGGACGCGCGCTGCTCGAACATGGGCCACCTGCTCTGGAGTGGCATCGCGCTTCCCGAGCGAGTCCGACCGATCGTGGATCAACTCCTCTCGGAAGAGCTCTGGTCGGGCTGGGGCATCCGAACGATGGCGAGCGATGCGGCGGCGTACAACCCGATCAGCTACCACAATGGCACTGTCTGGCCGCACGACTCCGCGCTCGCCGTCTGGGGCCTCGCCCGGCACGGATACGTCGCGGAGGCTCGCCGCATCTCTCGGGCGCTCATCGAGGCTGCAGCCCACTTCGACTGGTCGCTTCCTGAGGTGTTCGCGGGCTACGCGCGCGACGAGACGCCCTTCCCCATTGCGTACCCGACGGCCGCGCGCCCGCAGGCGTGGGCGGCAGGGACGCCGATCCTCCTCGTTCGCGTCCTCCTCGGGATCGAGCCCGACCGCGCGCGCCAGCGGCTGGTCTCGACGGTCACCGACGAGCTCCCGAGCTGGCTCGACGGCCTGCGGATCGAGGGAGTTCGCGCGTACGGTCGCATGTGGACGGTTGCGGTTGAGCGCGGCCATGTCACCATTGCCGAAGGTGTCTAGAGGTGTGATGGATAACGGGAGCGCCGCGGCCGCGAAGCGGACGCCTTCAGGGGTTTTCGAGCGGGCGGCGAAGCCGCCTGTCCGCGACAGCGGACCAGGGGAGGGGGTCCGGGGGAACCGGGAGGAGGTGCCCCCGGCTTGCGCCGCCGCATTAGCGGATACCGGTCTTGCGCCATGAGAATCGGCTTGATCTGCCCGGTGTGGTTCCCGGTTCCTCCGGAGGCGTACGGAGGAACCGAGCGCGTCGTCGCTCTGCTCGCAGAGGGTCTCGTCGACGCCGGGCACGACGTCACGCTGTTCGCGTCCGGTGACTCTCAGACACGCGCTCGCCTCGAGTCCGTGTTCCACACGGCTCCGAGCGAGTGGATCGGGCACACGTACTGGGAGATGCAGCACGCAGTCCATGCCTTCCGCAAGGCGGACGAGTTCGACGTCGTCCACGACCACACCGGCATGCTCGGGCTCGCTTTCAGCGGGCTGATCAGCGTGCCGTTCTGCCACACGGTTCACGGCCCGCTCGACGGCCAGCCGGGGCGCCTCTACGAGCAGGTCCTCGATCTTGCTCCGAATGCCAAGCTGATCTCGATCTCCATGAACCAGCGGAAGCCGAAGCCGGCGCTTCCGTGGATCGCGAACTGCCCGAACGCTCTCGATCTCTCGATGTATCCCTTCCGGCGGAAGTCCGGAGGCGACTACCTGCTCTTTCTCGGCCGGATGAGCCCGGACAAGGGAGCGCACCGGGCGCTCGCAGTCGCGCTCGAGATGGAGCTCCCGCTGAAGATCGCCGCCAAGTGTCGCGAGCCGCTCGAGATCCGGTACTTCGACGAGTTCATCCGCCCGCACCTCGGCGGCTCGATCGAGTACGTCGGCGAGGTCGGGCACGCTGACAAGGTCGAGCTTCTGATGGGAGCTCGCGCGCTCATCTCCCCGATCGACTGGGAGGAGCCCTTCGGCCTGATGATGATCGAGGCGATGGCGTGCGGCACGCCGGTGATCTCGACGCGGCGGGGGGCCGTCCCCGAGATCGTCGACCACGGACGAACGGGAGTCGTCGTCGCCAACTACCGGGATATGGAGGATCCGGCGGTGCTCGAGCTGGCCGATTCGCTCGATCCAGCCGTGATGCGGCGTGAGGTCGAGGAGCGCTTCTCGCCGGAGAACATGGTCGCGAGCTACGTCGGCGCCTACGAGGCGACGATCGAAGCCACGCGCGCGTGAGGCTGCGCTCTCCGTACGACCGCGAGATCCTCCGGCTCGCGCTCCCCGCGCTGGGCGCGCTCGCCGCTGAGCCTCTCTACTTGCTCGTCGACACCGCGATCGTCGGCCATCTCGGACGGTCGCAGCTCGCCGCCCTCGGCATCGCGTTCACGGTGCTCGGCGGGCTCTTCGCCATCTTCAACTTCCTCCAGTACGGGACGACGGCGCAGGTGGCCCGTGCCGGCGGAGCGGGGGAGCAGGAGACGGCCCGACGACTTGGTGCGCAGGCGGTTTGGCTGTCGCTCGCCTTCGGCATCGTGGTGTCGGTGCTCGTCGCCGTGCTGGCGGAGCCGCTCGTCTCACTGATGGGCGGAGAGGGCGATACCGCCGAGTACGCCGTCACCTACCTCCGGATCGCGGCGGTCGGTTTCCCGGCAGCGTTCCTCGCGCTCGGCGGGCAGGGCTACCTCCGCGGAGTCGCCGATCTCCGAACACCGCTCATGATCCTGATCGCGGGAAACGTCGTGAACCTCGTGCTCGAGGTGCTGTTCGTGTACGGGTTCGGCTGGGGGATCGAGGGGTCGGCCTGGGGAACCGCGATCGCCCAGCTCGGAATGGGCGTGGCCTTCATCGTCGTAATCCTTCGTCGGCTGCAGCCGGGAGAGGCGCGCATCCAGCTCGCTCTCGCTCGCCGAGTGCTGTCGCTGGGGAAGTGGATCTTCATCCGTACGTCAGCGCTCATGGGAGCATTCGTGCTCGCCGGCGCGGTTGCGACGCGGTTCGGTGACGCGTCGATCGCCGCACATCAGATCGCGTTCCAACTCTGGATCTTCCTTGCGCTCGTCCTCGACTCGGTCGCGATCGCGGGCCAGATCATCGTCGGGCGCGAGCTCGGGGGCGGGCGGCGAGACGAGGCTTACGGCGCAGGTCAGCGGATGATCTGGCTCTCCGTGGGCCTCGGCGGCGCTTTCGCGGCGCTGATGCTCGTGCTCTCGAGCGTTCTGCCGCGCGCCTTCACCGGCGATGCTGCGGTGATCGACGAGGCTGCGCTCCTCTGGCCGTTGTTCGCGATCATGCAGCCCCTGAACGGTGCGGTCTTCGCGCTCGACGGGATCCTCATCGGCGCCGGTGACGGGCCCTTCCTCGCCGGCTCGATGGTCGCGGCGTTCCTCGCGTGTACCGCCGTGCTCGTCGCCTCGCTGGTCGGAGACTGGGGGATTCGCGGGGTCTGGGCGGCGCTCGTCCTGCTCATTCTCGTGCGCCTTACCTTGATGACGGCGCGCTTCCGGCGCGGCCGCTGGCTCGTCACCGGTTGGGCCTAAGGGGGTCTGACCCCACAGGTCTGACCGCGTAGTCTTGAGCGGTGAACGTCCTCGGCGGTGAGCTCGAGCCCTGTTGCTTCGACCCGCTGACCGGGTTCTTCCGCGACGGCTACTGCCGCACAGGCGGTGTCGATGCGGGCTTCCACGTCATCTGCGCCGTCATGACGGAGGAGTTCCTCGAGTTCTCCGTGTCGCGCGGGAACGATCTCGTCACGCCGCATCCTCAATGGCTGTTCCCGGGGCTTCGGCCGGGCGACCGCTGGTGCGTCGTCGCCGCCCGCTGGCAAGAGGCGCTCGACGCGGGTGTGGCTGCGCCGGTCGTCCTCGAGGCGACGCATGCCTCGGCGCTCGAGTTCGTGTCGATGGCTGATCTCGAGGCGCATGCGGCAGGCGACGCCGCCTGAGGTCAGCCTCGCCCGAGCCAGTTCGCCGTTAACGCGACCTCTTCGAAACCACTGCGAAGGATGTTTCGGTACGAGTTCGAGGGCAAGTTGTCGCGCCGCTCGCCCGTCTCCGTTATCACGATGTCGCAGCCGAGCTTGGCTGCGCGCCGGATCCGCCCAGCGAGCAGGGTGCCCTGCGCTCCCTTGCCTCGGTGCTGCGGCATCGTGGCGGCAAAGCCGAGATAGCCTGCTCCCTCGGCCACGTAAAGGCCCGCCGCCGACGCGGGCTCGTCGCCGTCGAGGGCGAGCCAGCAAATCCAACCTGCGTCCGGCGCCCGCGCGACGACCGGCTCAAGCGCCTCGGGTAGTCCGTAGCCGCTGCAAACGACCTGTGCGAACGCTCTCGCCTGCTCCGGGCTCCGCACCTCCTCGACGCGGAGCTCGGTTCGAGCGGCTGGCGGGTCGCCGACGCCGCGCCGAAAGGTCATCCAGCCCCATCCCGGCTCGAGCCCACGGGCCTCGAGCCACGCGGGCAGGTCGGGCGGCAGCGCACCGGGCAGGATGGCCACGTAGAACGTCGTTCCCGCGAGCGCCTGGACCACGGCGTCGACATCCTCCTCGGTTGCCGGCACGTCGATGCCGAGCCCGACCGCTCGGTTCAGCATCGGCGAATCGGTCGCCTGCGGGACACGCAGGACAATCGCGCCGCCCACGTCCTCGACCACCGGGGTGATGGCACGGTAGGCGGCGAGAGTGACGCGCTCCTCGCGGGTCAGGTCGTAGCCTCTCGCCGCTTTCGCCAGTAGCGCTCGATCCCGCGATAGTGATGCCAGTACGGCGCCGCGCGGTCGTAGGCGTCGGCGAGCTCGGGGTCTGTCTGAGAGACGTCGTGGCGAGCGGCTGCGACGAACGTCTGCTCGTCCATTCCGTCCTCGACCCACTGAGCCCAGCGGTGGAGAGTCTCACGCAGCGCCGCAAGGTGCGCCTGCACGTCGTCGTATGCGCCGAAATGGATGAGCGCGAGGCGGTCTGGTGCGCGGCGCTCGATCTCGAAGATTGTCTGCTCCCACGCCCCGAGGTCGAACTCGGGGGGAGGGCACGGCGGCATCACGAACGCGCCGCCCCCGATTCGCACGCCAGCTGCGTCGCCGGCGTAGAGGGTGCCTCGAGAGTCCAGATACGAGACGTGGTGCGACGCGTGCCCGGGCGTGGGGAAGCACTCGAGCCCGACGACCTTGTCGCCAACGACGTGGACGTTCTCAGCCGGGACCGGTGCCAGCGCGCCCCAGAGTGCGTCGAACGCGTCGCCGTAGAGGCGGCGCGCGCTCGCCTCGAGCTTCGACGGATCTATGACGTGAGGAGCCCCGATCTCGGAGACGTGCACCTGCAGGCTGGGATGCTCGCGGACGAGCGTGCCCGCCGCGCCCGCATGGTCGAGATGGATGTGGGAGAGAAGAAGATGTCGGAGATCTGTCAGCGCGAGCCCATGCTCGGAGAGCCCGGCTTTCAGTTGCTCCACGCAGGTCGCCGGGCCGCAATCGAAGAGGGCGGGACCGTCCCCGGTCTCTAGTAGATAGCAGCCGATGATCCCCTGTGTCTCGAGATGAACGAGGTCGATCGGCTCGACCGTCACGCCGACAGTGCTGCGTCGAGGTCGGCGATCAGGTCGTCGGCCGACTCGATTCCGACGGAGAGGCGAATAAGCGTGGGTGGCACCGCAAACGGGGCGTCCGCCGTCGACGCATGCGTCATACGGGCGGGATGCTCGATGAGGCTCTCCACGCCACCGAGGCTCTCGGCCAGCTTCCAGATGCGCGTTCGAGCGACGAGATCGACCGCTTCCTGCTCATCCTCGAGGAGGAACGACACCATCCCGCCGAAGTCGCGCATCTGACGCGCTGCGATCTCGTGCCCTGGATGCCCTGGCAGCCCCGGATAGAGAACCCTTTCCACACGCGGATGCTGCTCGAGGAACGCGGCGACGGCAGCCGCGTTCAGGCAATGCCGGTCCATGCGCAACGCCAGTGTCTTGACCCCGCGGAGCACGAGCCAGCAGTCGAACGGCCCGGGTATCGCTCCCAGCGACTTCTGGAGGAATGCGAGTTGCTCCGAGATCGCGCTGTCGTTCGTCGCCACGAAGCCACCGACGACGTCGGAGTGGCCGCCGATGTATTTCGTCGTCGAGTGCAGAGAGAGGTCGGCGCCGAGGTCGAGCGGCTGCTGGAGATACGGCGTCGCGAAGGTGTTGTCGACGACGACGAGCGCGCCCGCCGCGTGAGCCGCAGCCGACGCCGCGGAGATGTCAACGATGTTGAGAGCCGGGTTCGTCGGCGTCTCCAGCCAGACGAACCGGGTCCGCTCGTCGAGATGCTCCGCGAGCCCGGTTGAGATCTCCTCGGGCGAGAGGAAGGTGAAGCGGTACCCCTTGGGCTCGTACACCTGCGTGAACATGCGGTAGATGCCCCCGTACACGTCGTTCACCGCGACGACGTGGTCGCCGGGCGAGAGCAGGTGCATCAGCGTCGTCACCGCCCCGAGACCGGCGGAGAACGCGTGCCCGTGGGCCGCTCCCTCGAGCGACGCGAGGCACTCCTGCAGCGCCGTTCGCGTCGGGTTGGCGACGCGCGCGTAGTCGTAGCCCTTGTGGACGCCGACCGCCTCCTGCACGTACGTGGAGGTCTGGTAGATCGGTGTCGTGATTGCGCCCGTGGCCGGGTCGGGCTCCTGTCCCTCGTGAATCGCACGGGTCTCGAACTCCATCGACGCGGATGCTACTGACGTCCGTTCGTTACGTGACAAAGTGTCACTTGGCGATCTTCGACCGGCTTTCAGTTTGCTCCGCGCCGAGGAAGGCGGCAAGGCTCGCAATTGCTTCGTCCGCGCGGGACGTGTCTCCCCAGGCGCCGAGCACTTCGAGCGTCTTCGTCTTCCGGTCGAAGCGCGGCTCGATCCGGCCGACGATCCGGTCGCCGACGAGGATCGGGAGCACGTAGTACCCGAACTCGCGCTTCGCCTTCGGCACGTACATCTCGAGTCGGTAGCGGAAGTCGAAGAGCGCCTCGGCACGGTCGCGGTCGTGGATCAAGCGATCGAAGGGGGAGAGCAAGGTCACGCGATAGGGGACGACTTCGTCGGCCGCCTCCGGATGCGCCTCCCAACCGTGCGCGGTGCGCCTGACACCAAGCGCGCGGAATCGCTTCTCCGCGAACAGCCGCTCGGCCTCCCGCAGCGTGACCTTCTCGCTCTCGGGATACCAGCGCTCGGCGAGATCCCACAACCGCTGTCCGTTTCGCCGTCCCGCGATCGCGACGATGCCCCGGCCGTGGAGGATCTCGAGCATGGTGGCGACGTTGCGGCTACCCCACCACGGGTGCGGCTCGCTCCGGCGATCGCGGGAGTGATCCTCTAGCTCGCGCGAGAGCATGGGGCCGTTCTCCTCGAGCTCGAGGAGGACGTAGCGCCTGAACCGTTGGTTCGTCCTCAGGAACTCGTTGCTGCGCCGCTCCCACGCGTACCTGTTGCTCCGCCGTCGCATGCGGGCTCTGAGGAGGGGGAGGTCCTCTATCGGCCAGATGTACGCGTTCCACTCGACGAGCTTCTTCTCCTTCCACAACAGGCGATCGAGCTCGGCGACGTCGTGGTGACCGAGCCTGCTCCAGAGGACGAGCTGCTGCGGCGGGGCGACCGTCGAGATGGGATCGATCTGGAGGAAGCCGATCCGACGAACCGTGTCGAGGATGCCCGTCGCCGAGCCGTCGAGAAGCTGTGCGCGTACGGCGATGCGGCGGGCCTCCGCGGGCGAGACGAGCCTCACCGCACCACGCGCTCGAGTCCGATCGTGCGACGCAGCCGATCCAAGGCGCGCTCGAAGGCGTCGTCGAGTGCCGCCGACCGGCGAACGCTTTGCTCGACGTGGAACGCCTTGACCACAAGAGATCCCTCGCTTCGCTCCGCTTTGAGGTCTGCCCGACCGACGATTCGGTCGCGCCACAGAAGCGGGAGCACGTAGTAGCCGTACTGCCGCTCCGGCGCCGGCTTGTACACCTCGATCAGGTGGTCGAAGCGAAAGATGCGCCGTGCGAACGGGCGGTCCCAGAGCAGGTTGTCGAACGGTGAGAGGAGGGCGGCGGCTGTCGGCCTCGGCGGGTCGAGATCGGCGCCTGCGGCCACGAGCACGTCGGCTTCGCCGTCCTCGACGCGGAGTCGCTCGAGCACTCCTTCGCGAACGAGTTCCTCGACGTGCGGTCGGATCCGTGCCACCCCGCCCTTGAGGCGCCAATGCTCCACGATGCCCGACTCGGTGAGCGCGCCCCGCGCCCGGACCGCGCGAGCTGCAAGCTCGCGCAAGCGAGTCGCCTCGTCGGGCTCGGGCGCATCCAGCACCTCGCGCGGAATCACGCGCTCGGCCAGGTCGTAGAGCCGCTGGAACCCGCTCACGCGCCCGGCGATCACGACCTCACCGCTGTTCCACAGCGCCTCGAGCATGATCTTCGCCGGCTTCCAGTTCCACATCCCGCCGCCGCCCTGTCCCTCGAAATCGCGTGAGGCGATCGGCCCGCGCTCGCGCACCGCGGCGCGTACCTCTTCCGCGAGCGCCGGATGCTGGCCGATCACGTCGCCGCGCCACGGATGGTGCTTCCTCATCGTCGCGCGAAACAGCGGCCACTCCTCGACGGGGATGAGACAGGCTTCGTGCGCCCAGTACTCGAAGATCCGACCCTGCCCCAGCAGACGGGAGACGGTCTCCCGGGGGTAGGCGCCGACCCGTGAGCCGAGCGTGATTCGATGGCTCCGCTCGACTGCCGTGATCGAGTCGAGCTGGACGCACGACAGCGCGCGGATCGTGTCCTCGACCTCCCCGCGCGTGCCCTGCCGTCCGCGTGGTGCGTATCCCTGTGCTGCAATCGCAAGTTGTCGCAGCGCGGTCACCGAGACGGTTCTCAGTCCGGAACCCTCCCGGCGAGAATGGCCTCGAGTCGGATGGAGTCAATGTTCCCGCCCGACACGATGCAGACGACGCGACCCGACCCCGCTCGTCCCGCAAGGGCGGCAGCTACGGGTAGTGCGGCCGCGCCCTCCGCCACTACTCGCGCCCGTTCGAGCAAGAGGCGCACAGCGCCGGCGGCGTCGGCGAGCGAGACCGAAAAGGCATCCGTGACGAGCGATTGGGCGCGCTCCCACATGCCGGGGAGAAGCCCACCCGAGCCAGCGCCGTCGACGAAGGAGGGCGTGTACTCGACCTTCACCGGAGCGCCGCCGCTTGCAAACGCTGCTGCGACGGGAGCACCCGTCTCCGGCTCGCAGACGTAGATGCGCGTGTCCGGGCGTAGGGCATTTACCGCACTCGCGATTCCGGTGGTCAGACCGCCGCCGCCCCACGGAATGAGAACTGCGTCGAAGTCCTCCAGGTCTTCGACGAGCTCGAGCCCGATCGTCCCGTTCCCCGCCATCACGCGCTCGTCCAGCACCGGATGGACGAAGTACCCGTCGATCCCCTCCGCGTGGCTCGCCATCATCGCCTCCCACCATTCGTCGTGAGTGCGTCGCACGACGCGTCCGCCAAGTCGTTCGACGGCTGCGAGCTTCGTCGCCGGCGCGTAGTCCGGAGCGACGATCGTGGCGGGAACTCCGAGCTCACGTGCCATCCAGGCCACGCCCTGAGCCATGTTCCCCATGCTCGTGGTGACAAGACCAGTCGAGAGAGCCTCAGCTGGCTCGCTGAGTACCGCGTTCGCCGCGCCCCGCAGCTTGAACGAGCCGATCGGTTGGAGGTTCTCGAGCTTGAGCCAGATCTCGGCCGGCGCGTCGTCGAGCTGCAGCCGAATGAGCGGCGTGCGGATCACGGTTCCTGCAATCCGCTCGCGGGCGCGTTCGATCTCGCTCAGCGGGATCAGAAGTCGACCTCGGACCCGACTCCCTGCTCTCGCGCGCGGCGGACGACAAGCTCAGCGGACGCGAGATCCTCGACTGCGATCCCGAGCGACTCGAACACGGTCAGCTCGTCTTCATGCTCCCGGCCTGGGTGCATGCCGGCGAGGACCTCCCCGAGCTCGGCCTTGATGTGGCCGGGGCCGACGGCGCCCTCGGCTGCCGCGAGGATGTAGTCGCCCGCCTCGTTCAGGCACGACTCGCGGCGGTCGGTGAAGAACGAGGCGTGAGCGACCGTCTCGGTGTCGAGCTCCCGAGCTGTCGGGAAGCAGGAGCCGACTGCGTTCACGTGTGCTCCACGGGCGAGCCAGCGCTTCTCGACGATCGGCTCAGTTGCCGCGGTGGTCGCGCAGACGACCTCGGCGCCGAAGAGCGCGGCGTCCACCGATGGCGAGACCGTCGCGCCGACCTCGCCTGCGAGTTGCTCGGCCGCCTCGAAATTGCGTGACCAGATGCGGACCTCCGGGTCGTCGAGCACCGCGCGCATCGCGTGGACGTGACCGCGCGCCTGCGCGCCCGCACCCAGGATCGCCACACGCTGCGCATCGGGCCGCGCGAGCGCCCGTGTGGCGACTGCCGACACCGCGGCCGTGCGGATCTCGGTCACCGGCGACGCGTTCAGGATGGCGATGAGCTCGCCCGTCTCCCCGTCGTGGAGGAGGACTCCGCCCATGTGCGTATCGAGCCCTCTCGCGGGGTTGGTGGGCACGACGACGATCTCCTTGAGCGCGTACGCCGGGGTGGCTCCGCCGCGGTAGGCGGGCATGAGTCCCAAGAGGCTGCTCGCCCCGGGCGGGCGAGCGATCGAGCGAAGCGGCTGATAGAGCTCGCCGCGCGCGAGTGAGGCGAGCACCTCGGTCATGGCTTCGATGCACGACTCCATGTCCAGCAGGCGACGGACGTCGTGCTCCGAGAGGACGAGGACACTCACGTGAACAAGCCTTGCAGATGAGCGTGCTCCGCCGAAGTCAGCTCGAGCGAGAGCGCCTCCCGCACCGGATCGAGATGCTCCGCGCGCGTCGGCCCGACGACCACGGCCGTGACCTCGGGGACGCCGAGCAGCCAGGCGAGCGCAAGACCGGCCATGGAGACGTCGCGTGCACAAGCCTCGTCCTCGAAAGACTCGAGAGCGGTCAAGACCCGGTCGTTCGCGTACCGCAGGTACGAGTCCGGCCGCTGCGTCATCCGCGACCCCTCCGGGTAGGCCGCGTCACGCCGGTACTTCCCGGTCAACCAGCCGCCCGCAAGCGGCCCGAAGGCCTCGTACCCCAGCCCGTGCTCGTGGCAGACGGGGAACACCGTCTCGACGTCGGCGCGATCGAGGAGGGAGAAGGAGTTCTGCGCCCATTCGTAGCGCGTGAGCCCTTCGAGCTCCGAGATCTCGACGGCCTCGGCGAGTTGCTCGGCGCCGAAGTTGGACGCTCCGACGGCTCCGACCTTCCCGTCCCGGACGAGGTCGTCGAACGCGCGCAGCGTCTCCTCGTGCGGCGTGTTCTCGTCCGGCGCGTGAGCCATGTAGAGCGCGACCCGCGCGACGCCGAGTCGCTGGAGGCTCGTGTCGATCTGTCGGCGGATCCGAGCCCGTGAAAGACCGTGATCCTGGCCGGTGTCCAGCGGGTTGAAGGTCTTGGTCTCGATCGTGATCGCGTCTCGCACCGCGGAACCCTTCGCCGCGAGCCACTCGCCGATCCAGGACTCGCTGCGCCCGCCTCCGTAGGCGTCAGCGGTGTCGAAGGTCGTGAGGTCGAGCTCCCACGCCGTGTCCATGATCCGAAACGCCTCGTCCTTCGGGATGCCCTGCCCGAAGAAGGCAGGCGACGAGCCGACGCCGCCGAAGTTCCCGCAGCCGAGGATGATCCGTGAGACGGCGACTCCGCTGTT
>Ga0315273_10003418_pt1 | contig 19131 bp, 18 predicted proteins | sample YL17G02_0_MG_FD_205753 | JGI IMG/M metagenome (GOLD analysis project Ga0315273, IMG submission 205753) | Sediment microbial communities from Yellowstone Lake, YNP, Wyoming, USA - YL17G02_0 | ecosystem: Environmental > Aquatic > Freshwater > Lake > Sediment | place: USA: Wyoming | collected...
CGGGGAGCGGTGCACTGGCACTCGCGCTCCTCCGACGGTGCGGCGACGCTCGAGGTGATGGCGCGGGCGTGCCAGCGCCGCGGCGCCTCGTGGGCGGTCGTGAGCGACCACACGCGCGGTCTCGCCTGCGTCAACGGTCTCGACGGCGAGGGTGTGGAGCTGCAACGCCGGGCGGTCGCCGCATGGAACCGGAGGCACGGCGATGAGATGGTCCTCCTGCACGGCCTCGAGGTGGAGGTACTGGAGGACGGCAGCCTGGACTTGCCGCGCCCGGCACGGACCGGGCTGGTGCTGATCGCGGCGATCCACAGCGGGCTTGCCGATCGCCGCGACCAGACCTCCCGGCTGCTGCGCGCGCTCGACGAGCCCGGGGTGTGGGCGCTCGCCCATCCGCAGGGCCGGCTGTTCGCGCGGCGCGGTGGCGTGCGCGCCAACTGGGAGGTGGTCTTCCGCGCCGCGGCGGGGCTCGGCGTGCTGCTCGAGGTCAACGGCTTCCCGCGGCGTCAGGATCTCGACGCCACGCTGCTCGCCCTCGCCCGCGACGCCGGCTGCTCGTTCGTGCTGGCGTCGGACGCACATCACCCGCGGCACCTGGCGTTCGACGCGACGGCCGTTGCCCTCGCCGCCGTTGCTGGCGTGCCGAGCGAGCGGATCGTCAACTTCGCAAAGCTCGACAACCTCGTCCTCACCGTTTCCGGCTGATCCACCGCTGCCCGCAGGTACTCCGTCACCCTTCAATCCATGATGCCGAACCAAAGAAGCAGTCATCCTGGCCGTGCGCCTGAGCGCAGCGCTGCGACCACCAAGCCACTCCGCGCCGATCCCCGAGCGGCGCGCGCGTGCCACTTCTGACGTTCTGCTCGCGATGGAACTGCGGAGGCGTCACCGCGAACCCTTGGCGGGGCGTAGAAGCAAGCCTGCCCGCATTCAGAACGTCAGAGGTGGCAACGTCAACCACCAATCCCAGAGGAGGAACCAAAGAAGCAGCTACTCCAAACCCGCGAACAGATCCGTCGAGATGTACCGCTCGGAAGTCGATGGGACCACGAACACCACGAGCTTGCCGGCGTTCTCGGGGCGCGAGGCGAGCTGGACGGCGGCCTCGCAGGCGGCGCCGGACGAGATGCCACCGAGGATCCCCTCCTCCTTGGCGAGCCGGCGCGCCATGATGAACGCCTCGTCGTTGCTCACTTTGACGACCTCGTCGATGAAGCGGGTGTCGAGGTTAGCCGGGATGAATCCGGCGCCGAGACCCTGGATCTTGTGCGGTCCGGGCGGGCCACCGGAAATCACCGCGGAGTTGGTTGGCTCGACGGCGACGATGCGCAGCTCCGGGCGGCGCGGCTTCCAGAACCGCCCGACGCCGGTGATCGTGCCGCCGGTGCCGACGCCGGCGACGAAGACGTCCATACGGCCGTCGGTGTCCCGCCACAGCTCCTCGGCGGTGGTGCGCTCGTGCACGGCCGGGTTGGCCGGGTTCTCGAACTGCTGTGGGATCACCGCCCCGGGGATCTCGGCGACCAGCTCGACGGCGCGGCGAATCGCGCCCTTCATCCCCTCGGCGGCGGGCGTGAGCACCAGCTCGGCGCCGAGCAGACGCAGCACCTTGCGGCGCTCCAGCGACATCGTCTCAGGCATAGTGAGGACGCAACGGTACCCTTTGGCCGCGGCGACCATAGCGAGTGCGATGCCGGTATTGCCGGACGTCGGCTCGACGATCACCGAGGCGCCCGGAACCAGTCGGCCATCGGCCTCCATCGCCTCGACCATGGCCACGCCGATGCGGTCCTTGACCGAGTGCGCCGGGTTGAAGAACTCGAGCTTGGCCGCCACCGTTGCGGCGCAGCCAGCGGTTATCCGGTTGAGCCGCACCAGCGGCGTGTTGCCGATCAGCTTGGTGATGTCGTCAGCGATTCGCACGGTGTTCTCCTAGATTTCCCAGTCGGTATCGGTCCGGCGCTCCCGCTCCACGGCGAGCAGTCCGGCCAGGGTCGTTCGGTCGAGCACCGCGCGGCGTGCGGCGGCGAGCCGGTCGGCGAGCCAGACGAGGGCCGGGCTGCCGACAGCGGCGGGTGCGGGTGCGGGGAGAACGGCGGTGAGCCTGGTGTCCTCCGGCGGGCGCGCGAGGCGGACGCCCCCGCGCGGGCCGCGGCTGGTGGTGACCACCCCGTCGCGGGCCACGCCGGCCAGCAGACGGCCGAGGAACGCCGCCGGAATACGGCGCCGCCGCGCGATCTCGGTTGCCGTAAGCGGTCTTGGGAAGGCCGCTGCCAGCTCGATCAGAGCGTCCAGCCGGTAGGCATCGGTCATATTCATGATATTTAAGATACGCTTTATCTGCTTTGCTGTCAAGCGGCGGAAAAGAAGAACGGCCCCCGGTTTCGGGGGCCGCTGAAAGAGAATAGCGAGGACGGGCTACTTGCTCGTCCAGCGCACGAAGAGACCGTAGCGGTCGGCCGAATAGTCGGCCGCGGAAAGCGCCTTTTCGGTGTACTCGCGCTTCTCGTACTGGCCGTAGACGCCGAGCTCGGCGGTGATGCCGATGTCGATTCGCGCGTAGGTGCGGTTGAGGTCGAACGGCAGGTCGCCCCTGTTGGTGTACTGATTGGCGCCCGCCTCGACGAGGAACCGGCCGAGCTTGAGCGAGGCGCTCCCCTCGACGTTCTCGCCGTCCTCGGCGTAAATCGACGGCTCGGTGCTGAAGTCCTGCGGCAGCCGGATGAGCACCTGCGAGTTGGACTCGTAGCTGTCGTAGCCGCCGTGGATGGTGAGCGCCTGGATCGGCGTCACGTCGAGGCCGGCGGCCCAGTGCGTGACGTCCGCGTCGTACTGGATGCCGGCCGTGGGGTTCTTGAGGTTGACCCACTCGCCGGTGCCGAGCACCTTGAGGAAGCTGCCGATCTTGACCGTGGCGCGGGCGCGCAAGCGGTCGCGGTCGAGGTAGTCGGTGCGAACGACAGCCGCGTCGGCGTCGTCATTCAGGTAATCGGCCCCGAGCGTAACCGGGCCGAGGTTGAGGTCGGCGCCGGCCGAGAGCCGGTCGATGCTGCGCTTGAAGGTGCCGCCTTGTCCGCCGGGGACCACGATCTCGGCGGCAGCGGGGACAATAGTAAGGTCCTGGTCGATCCAGGCGCCCGCAACCCACAGGCTCAGCCACGCAACCGGCCGGGCGACCAACTTGGCCTCGCTGACGTCCTCGCCGCGGTCCCAGGCGGTGGCGGCGGAAAGCAGTGCGGTGATGTTCTTCGGGTCGAGGCCGGAGAAGTTGGTGGTCGACAGGTAGGTGGTACGGAGCAGCGCGTCGCCGTCGAGCTCTCGACGAGTCGAGGTGAACCCGGCAATGAGCTCAAGCCACGAGGTGATGTCCACCTCGGCACGGGCGTTTCCCCGCCAGTTGGTGGCCTTGGCGCTGCCGCTGGCAACGTCCGAGGCACCCTGGAAGAAGCGGCCGAGGGCAAATGAAACGAACTGGCCTGTGGCCGTGAACGTCTCGTCGGTGTCGGCTTCAGTGCCGTTGGTACGGGCGTAGGAGCCGACGATGCGGACGCGATCGAACAGACGGCCGTTGACGAGGACGTTGGTGAACGGCGCGCTGCCGATGGTCCGGCTGTGTCCCGCCAACTGGCCGGCGGCGACGTTGGTGCCGAGCACCGGCTGCGCGTTGTTGCCGCCGGTGGCGCCGGGCACCAGGGCGTAGTCGAAGCTGGAGTCGCTGGACCGCCACCCCTGCAGCACGGTGGCGCGCCAGGTGCCGAACGCCAGCCCCGCCCCGACGCGGTACTCGCTGACCGTCTCGTCGAGTTCGGTGTTGAGGGCGAACTCATCTTGGCCGAACGGGAAGGTGGTGCGCCCGGGGCCCCAGTAGTGATAGCGGCTGTAACCGACGATCGGCGAGAACATACCCCCGGGCAGCAACTGGAGGTCGAGGTCCAACGCATCGCGACGGCGGTCGATCGTGTGCTGCCCCGGGATCAGGCCGGAGGCGAGAAACGGGTTGGCGTAGCCGGGAAACGCCGTGAACACGTCGGCGCGGCTGTAGCTGAGCTGGAAGTTGAACAGCCTGGAGCGGTCGATCTGGACGCGGAAGCGGTTGTCGGAGCTGGCGCCAATCCCGGCCGCCTCGACCCGCAGGCGATCGAACATGCCGTCCTTGCCCCCGGCGACCGTGACGCTGAGCGAGTCGAGCAGGAAGCCGTCCTTGTCGCCGGTGTGGGTGCGGTACATGTCCTGGTTGCCGCTCACGTCGAGCCACTGGTACCCCAGGCCGAGGTCGAACTGCACCGACTGCGCCTGCAGGCAGGGGGCGAACGCCACCGCGGTGAGGACGAGAGCGACGGAGAATGCGCGCTTTTTCATCTCGGCCTCCTATCGGAACAATCTGGGTGAGACGTTCGACCCGTGGATGGCGGTGTGGCACGTCGTGCAGTTCTGATAGCGCGGGCTGCGCAGGTCGTGAAGCGACGGCGGCTGCGAACCCAGTGTCGTGCCGGTGATGTTGGAGTGGCACTCGAGGCACACCTGCGAGACGGCTGCACGCGTGAGCATCATCGGGTTCGCCGAGCCGTGCGTGTCGTGACACGACTGGCAGGTGCCGGCGACCAGCGCCCCGTGGGTGAAGACGAACGGTCCCCGCTTCTCGGTGTGGCAGGACAGACAGACCGGTTCGCCGGCGGCGGTCTGCTTGAGGTTGCCGTCGCCGCGGCCGTGGGGGTTGTGGCAGGAGTAGCACTGCATCCCGGCCTTGCTGGTGCCGCCCACGCTCTGGTGCATGCGGTGGGTGTTCGGCTTGCGGAACGCGTTGCGCACGTCGGGGTGACAGGAGACGCACAGCTCGCTGTCCGGCGCCTTCAGGAGCGCCGGGCCGGGTCGCTTGGCGCCGTGGATCGAGTGGCAGGTGTCGCAGGTAACGCCGGCAGTGGCGTGCACGCCCTTGGGCTCGATGTCGTTGTGGCTCTTGCCGCCGTGGCAGCTCAGGCAGGCAGTGGCGCCACCGGCGCCCTTGGGGATGCGGATCAGCGCCGCGTCGCCGCCGGCGTCGACATGCTCCTTGCCGCCGGCGTGACACGAGGCGCACACCGCCCCCGCTGCCGCATCACGCCCGAGCGCCAGGGCGTGGGGGTTGCTCTGAAAATCGGCGGCCACCGTGTCGTGGCAGTCGGCGCAGGGAAGCGCCTCCTGCTCCTGGTTTGCAGCGCCGATCACAGCCGGCACGAGCAGGGCCAGGATGCCCAGGGTGGCCACCGTGTTTGCGAAAGATCTCATCGCGTCCACCTTTCCCGGTCGGGCGACCGCCAGCAGCGCCGGCGGCCGCCCTTCCCTCCCGTGCTAGCGAGCGTGGACCTTGCTCACCGCGAACTCGGCGCCCTCGCCGTGACAGACCTCGCAGGCCTCGCCCCACGGGGCAATGTTGAGGTACGCGTGCGCCGCCGCATCGCTGGCGTCGTGGCAACCCAGGCACGCGGCCGCGGTCGGCGCCCACGACGGGACGAAGTCGCGCGGGGTGGAGGTGGGCAGCACACCGTCCGGGAGTGGCACAGTGTAGGTACCGGCCTTGTGGCAAGCCTCGCAGTCGCGACGGTCGCCCGGGTAGCGGACCTCGCCGAAGTCAGCGGTGCCGATGACGTAGCCGCGCTCCAGGTTTTCGCCCGTGTGAATGTGGTGAACCATCCACTTGAAGTGGATGCCCTCATTGGCGCCACCTGCAGCTACCGTTGCTGTCGCGCCCGGGTTGTGGCAGACGACGCACTCCTCGACCTTGTAGCGCTGGCCGCCGTGGAGGGCGAGCGTCTCGTGGCACTCGTTGCACTTGGCGGTGTCGGCGACGGAACGCCGCGCGATCGCCTGGGCGTCGGTCACCGGGAAGTAGAAGATCGGGTTCTTCGCCGCCTCGCGCACCGCCGTGGCCGGGCCCGGATTCAGGGTGACGTTGCGGTAGCAGTCCGCGGTCATCGTCCACGAGCCGGTGGCGTCGGCGGGAATCTTGGCCGTGTAGGTGTACGTGCAGGTGCCGCCGCTGCACACCGAGCTGGCGTTGTTGGCGGCCTCGCGGATGTACGTGGTGTAGTCGCTGTTCGGGCCGCCCATGTTGAAGCGCAGGCTGTTGAGCGTCTTTGGGTCGACGACCGAGCCGTCGCCGTTGGTCACCTTGAAGGTGATGGTCGGCGAGCTGCCCGGGTTGGTGTTGGTCACGCTGACGATCTCGAGCTTGAGGCCCTTGAGCTGCGCCGACTTCGTGGGAATCACGTGCGCGCCCTTGATCGACGCGTCGAACTCGGCCTCGCCCTGTGGTTGGTGGCAGAACTTGCAGGCGCCGTCGTCGATCTGCGGGCCGGCCACGTGGTTGTCCCCGGTGACCCAGTTGACGTTGTCGTGGCACGAGCCGCACGCCTTGCGCGACGGGTTCGCGTACCAGATATGGCTTTCGGGGGCACTGGTCTGGTGGCAGGTGGTGCAGTTGCGGATGTCCTGCGGCAGCGCGACCGTCGAGAAGTCGGCGTTGGCGCCGAACCCGTAGTGACCGCCGGCCACCACGCTGGGGAGGTTCTCCCCCATGTGGATCTTGTGGATCATCACCTTGAAGTCGAACGAGTTGCCGGTGGTTGCGTCGTTCTGGATCTGCGGCGTGTGGCAGAGCACGCAGGTCTTCGTGGCGCGCCGCTGGCCGCCGTGTGCGCTCAGCGGGTCGTGGCAGTTGTTGCACGCGGCCACGTCCATCGCCGCCCACGTCTCGGTCACCGCGCCGCCGTCGGGGCGGAAGTCGTAGTTGATGTTGTCGAGGTAGTAGTCCTTGCCGATGATGGTGCTCATGGTGCGGCGCCCGTAGATCGAGAAGGTCGTGGTCTTGGTCACGTCAAGGTTGGCCGGCAGCGTGGTGCCGAACTCGTACTTGGAGTGGCCGAGCTCGAGGTGCGTCCACTTGCCGTTCTGGTCGGCGGACGGGTTGGTCACGCCGTTGCGGGTCCTCATCGTGTACGTCGTGTACTGGCGCTGCCCGGCGTCGTACCACGCCAGGATGAACGAGATCGACAGGGGACCGGGCGTCGCCTTCCCGAGGTAATCGAGAGGCTGATCCATGTCGTCGTTGTAGACGATGTCGACGAGAGGCTTCTTGCCGGGGCCGACGTTGCTGAGCGTATAGCTCTTGAGCTTGAACCCCGGCCGGATGTAGGCGATGTCCTCCGCGGAGAGGTACGCCTCCATCTGGTGCGAGGTGTACATCGCCGCCGGCTTCGAGTGCAGTGGCTGGCGAAGCGAGAGGCCGACCGGATGGGCCGGCACCACCGTCGTGGCTGCCACGGCAAAGAGCGCTGCACCGCAGTTGAGTAACATCATGGTTCCCACTCCTTTCCCCCACGACGCCCGCTCGCAGCGGGCGCCGCGCCTATTCACATTCTGCTAGTTGCAAGCGGCCCATGGCGCTGGTGGAAGCGCACGTTCACGGCTCGGGGCCGGCGATTCAGGTGTAAGGGCCACACAGTAAACACCACTTACGTCACGGTAACGTCGAGCCCCCTTTTTGTCAAGGGGCTGTCAGCACTGGTGCAGAAGTCACAGCTTCGCCGTACGATACGTCGGAAGAACGAGACCGCGGCGGAGGTCGACGAGGTGCCGGATCAAACGTCGTCAGGCGACCCAGGGTTCGTTGCATAATGCTTTTCTTGTCAACGCGATAGATCGTCAGGTTGGGTCGCTGTCGATAGTCCGCAAGGAACTGCGACTGTAGCTCGCTCGTGAAAGGTGGTTACAATATCCGCCGGGGGAAGGAGGAGTCATGGGTTTTCTCGAGAGCCTGCCGCAGCGTGCGCGCGCGGTGCAGGGGCACGTCGTTCTCGTCGAGGGCGACGATCCGCGTGTCGTCGAGGCAGCGAGGACGCTGCGCGAGCAGGACATCACCAGGGTGACCGCCCTGTGTCCCGCCGCCAGGCAGGGCGCCGAGCATGCCCGCCTGCGCGACCTGGGTGTGACCGTGACCGACCCCGCCAGCGACCCGCGGCATGCCCACCTCGCCGACCTTTTGCATGGCCGCCGCGGCCCCAAGGGGTGGACGCGCGAGCAGAGCGAGGCAGCGCTGTCCGATCCCCTTTACTTCGGGTCATTGCTGGTCGCTGCCGGCGAGTGCGACGCCTCGATCGGCGGCGCCGTGCGCACCACCGCCGACACGGTGCGGGCGGCCCTGCACGCGATCGGGCCGCAGCCGGGGATCAAGACCGTGTCGTCGTCGTTCATCATGGTCCACCCCGACGCCCGCTGGGGCGAGGGCGGCCTGATGGGCTTCGCCGACTGTGCCGTTCTGCCTGACCCGGACCCCGAGCAGCTCGCCGACATCGCCGTCGGCGCCGCCGCCACCTTCAAGGCCGTCGTCGGTGCGGAGCCGCGCGTCGCGCTGCTGTCGTTCTCCACCAAAGGATCGGCCGAGCACGCCCACGTGGACAAAGTGCGGCAGGCAGGAGCTATCCTTAAGGCGCGCAACGTGGACTTCGCCTTCGACTTCGAGCTGCAGGCCGACGCCGCCCTGATTCCTCGGATCGGTGAGAGGAAAGCCCCCGGCTCGTCCGTGGCCGGCAAGGCCAACGTCCTCATCTTCCCCGACCTCGATGCCGGGAACATCGGCTACAAGTTGACCGAGCGTCTCGGCGGTGCCCGCGCCCTGGGACCGCTGCTCCAGGGTCTCGCCCGTCCCGCCAACGACCTTTCGCGCGGCTGCTCGGCGCAGGACGTGGTCGAAACCTCGTGCCTGTCGCTGCTGCAGGCGTCGCTCGTCAAGGGGAAGAACGGTTGAGAGCGCTGGTCGTCGGCAGCGGCGCGCGTGAGCACGCCATCGCCTGGAAGCTGCTGCAGGGCGGCGAGGTCGACGAGCTCTACGCCGCACCCGGCAATCCGGGCATGGCGGCGTTCGCTCACTGTGTGCCGATTCCGGCGGATGCCATTGTCGAGCTCGCCGAGTTTGCGGCCTCGCTGAAGATCGATCTGACCGTGGTCGGCCCGGAGCTGCCGCTCGTCCAGGGGATCGCCGACGAGTTCACCCAGCGCGGTCTGGTACTGCTCGGCCCGTCACGGGCGGCGGCGGAGGTCGAGGGGTCCAAGGTGTTCACCAAGGAGTTCTGCCTGCGGCACGGCGTGCCGACCGCTGCCGCCCGGGTCGTCCGCAACCGCGACGAAGCGGCCAGCGCAGTCCGCGAGCTGGGGATCCCGATCGTCTTCAAGGCCGACGGTCTCGCCGCGGGCAAGGGCGTCAGCGTCTGTCACACCCGTGACGACGTCGAGCAGGCGCTGGTGCGCTTTATCGACGAGCATGCGTTCGGGGCGGCCGGCGATCGGGTGCTGGTCGAGGAGTGTCTCGTCGGCGACGAGGTCACCTTCATGGTGTTGGCCGACGGAGGGACCATTCTGCCGCTCGCCACGTCGCGCGACTTCAAGCGCGTCGGCGACGGAGACCGCGGCCCCAACACGGGTGGCATGGGGTCGTTCTCACCGGCGCCGCTGCCGACTGAGGTCGCGGCGTTGATCCTGCGGCAGATCATCCAGCCGACGCTCGACGGCCTAGCGCGCGAGGGGCGTGTCTACCGCGGCGTGCTGTACGCCGGAGTGATGCTGACGCCGGCAGGGCCGAAGCTCCTCGAGTTCAACTGCCGGCTCGGCGACCCCGAGGCTCAGGTCGTCCTTCCCCGGCTCGATGTCGAGCTGTTCTCCCTTCTGCGCGCGGCAGCGCAGGGCGAGCTGTCGGGCGTTCGCGTCACCTGGAAGCACGAGGTGGCGGCGTGCGTGGTGCTCGCGGCCGGCGGATACCCGGAAGCCCCGCGCCGAGGGGATGCCATCACCGGCGTCGCCGAGGCCCTGGCGCTCTCCGGAGTGCTCGTTTTCCATGCCGGTACGACCGTCCACGAAGGTCGTCTCGTGACCGCGGGCGGTCGCGTGCTCTCGGTGGTCGGTCGCGGTGGTACCCTCGCGGAAGCGGCCGCTTGCGCCTACGCTGCCGCCGAGCGCATCCACTTTGAAGGGATGCACTACCGCCACGACATCGGGAGGGTGCGCGAATGAGCGCGACCGTCATGGTCCTCATGGGCTCCGCCAATGACTGGGAGGTAATGCGCGAGGTCGGGGTCGAGCTGGGCAAGCTCGGCATCGCCTGGGAAGCCCACATCGCCTCGGCCCACCGTTCACTGACGCGCACAGTGGACCTTGTCCGCAGGGCGGAGGCCGCCGGCATCAAGGTGTTCGTTTGTGGCGCCGGGATGGCCGCTCACCTCGCCGGCGTCGTCGCAGCCACGACGGTCCGTCCGGTCATTGGCGTGCCTTTGCCCGGCGGCGTGGCCGACGGTCTCGATGCGCTCCTCGCCACCGTGCAGATGCCGGGGGGCGTGCCGGTGGCGACTGTGGCGGTTGGCAAGGCCGGAGCGCGCAACGCGGCGGTGCTTGCGGCGCAGATGCTCGCGCTCGGCGACGCGGCACTCGCCGAGCGTCTGACCGAGGCCAAGGCGGCGCAGGCCCAGGCGGTGGAAGAGGCCGATGCGGTTCTTCCGCGCGGAGGAGGTTGGGCATGAGCAGCACCGCGCCGGGCGCCCCGGTCCCGATCCCCTGGGTCAGGATCAGTTTCGTTCAGGATGTTCCCGGCCAGGTGTGCCGTCAGGGTGACGGAGTCGAAACCCACCGCGGGGAGTGGTACGTCGTGGGCACCAACGACGGCGAACGGCTCGGCAGGGTGGCGCACTACGAGCTGCCGGTGCTGCGGCCCTGCGCCGCACGCGCTGCCGGCACCCTGTTGCGTGCGGCGACCCCGGATGAGATCGCCAAGGGTCGACGCCTGGGCGAGATCGAACGGGAAGCTCTCAAGCTGTGCCGGGAGAGAGCACGGGAGCTGCGGCTGCCGATTCGCCCGGTGGCGGCGTTCGTACCTCTCGACCGCGACGTTGTTGTGATGACGTTCGCCGCCGAGGAGAGGGTCGACCTCAAGGAGCTGGTGCGCGCGATGTCGCGGCAACTCAGACGCCGGGTCGAGCTCCGCCAGGTCGGGGTACGCGATCAGGCCAAGCTGTCGGGGGGGTGGGGGCCGTGCGGCCGCATGCTGTGCTGCTCGGCGCACATGAGCCGCTTCGCCTCGATCTCGATTCGGATGGCAAAGGCACAGAACCTCTCGCTCAACCCGGCCCGCATCTCGGGCATGTGCGGCCGGCTGATGTGCTGCCTGTCACACGAGGCCGGCGACGGCGCGCCGCGAGGTCGCGCCCGGCCTACCCCCTAAACTCCCGCAGCGCGAACTCCGTATGCTAGCGTGAGGAAAGAAGTGGTGCTATATTTATCGGTAGCTGAACGGTGGTTCGATGAGAGATACTGGACGCTTCGAGGGTGATGCCCTGACCAGCCGACGGCTGATCCGACCTTCCATCTCGGAGGTCGCCGATCGCGTGCCGCTGCGCGGGACGGTTCATCGCAAGCAGGCCCCCCCGGAGCAGACGAATGCCGAGAACTACTACTTCATCAAGCAGATGCAGGCAAAGACAACGATGGTCGTAGTGCTCGACGACGGCGCGGAGCTGCATGGCTGGATCGAGTGGTATGACCGGGATTGCATCAAGCTGAACCGCAGCGATGGCCCCAACCTCCTAGTCTACAAGCGCTCAATCCGCTACATGTTCAAGGAAGAGGAGTTGCGCCAGCGGCGGCGTCGCGGGCGCGAGCCCCAGATCCCTTAGCTTCAAGGATTTGCATCCAGAATAAGTTAGGCGTGTACCTCAGGTAGTGAGCCGCTGTGGCGAAGCAGCGCCTCGACCTGCGCACAGACGACGTCGAGCGCTACCGAGTTGAAACCGCCTTCGGGGATGATCAGGTCTGCCCAACGCTTGGACGGCTCGACGAAATCAAGGTGCATCGGCCGGACAGTTTCGAGGTACTGGTGCACGACGCTGTCGACAGTCCTGGCGCGCTCGGCGATGTCGCGGCGCAGGCGCCGGATGAAGCGGAGATCGGCGTCGGTGTCGACGAAGATCTTGATGTCGAACAGCTCGCGCAGACACTCTTCGGCGAAGATCAGGATCCCCTCGACGAGAACGACGCCGCGGGGCTCGACGCGACGGGTGGACGAGGTGCGCACGTGTCGCGTGAAGTCGTACACCGGCACCGCCACGGCGCGACTGGCCTTCAGCTCGCGGATATGCTCGGCGAGGAACTCGCTTTCGAGAGCGTCGGGGTGGTCGAAGTTGTGGTGCAGAATGTGATTGCGCTGCTGGCCGGAGAGGTCACGGTAGTAGGAGTCGTGCTGCAGGTAGGCGATGCGCTCGCGGCCAATGCGCGAGACGATCGCTTCGGTGACGGTGGTCTTCCCCGAACCCGTACCGCCCGCCACTCCGATGCAGACGACTTTGTCCATGGCCCCCCGCCTGTCGGGCCGCATGATACGCCGCGGCTGCAGACGGGCAAGGCCGGAACCGTTTCACGGCTGGCGAAGTGACGATACAGTGAACCGATGGCACGTCTGCGCGCCGTGGCACTGCTGCTCGTTGCGACCACCGTCTGGGGCGCCACCTTCCTGGTGGTGAAGCGCAGTCTTCCGGGAAATGCGCCAATGACCTTCCTGGCGTTGCGTTTCCTCGTTGCCGCCGTGGTCCTGCTGCCGTTGCTGCGGGGGCGTGCCGTCAAGGTGCCCCGCTCGCCTTCGGTGCTCCTGTGCGGTGTCACGCTGTTCTCGGGGTACGCGTTGCAGACGGCCGGACTGGTCAGCACGACACCGGCCCGCTCGGCGTTCATCACGGCGTTCTCGATCGTCTTGGTGGCGCTCCTGGAGCCGGCGTTCGCGATCAGCCGATGGTCGTGGCGAGCCTGCGGCGGCGCCGGGGTAGCCTTGGCAGGGCTGGCAGTGCTCCTTCGGCCCGGCGTGACGCCGCCGGCGATCGGGGACTGGCTCACCCTGGGTTGTGCGTTGGCGTTCGCCTTCCACGGTATCTTCCTGCAGGTGGCGGTCCGGCAGCAGTCGCCGGCGACGGTGAACGCCGCTCAGGTCCTGACGACGACGGCGCTCGCGTTCCCGGCAGCGCTGGTAGCCGGATGGCACGTCACACTCTCGCCGAAAACCGTGCTCGCACTGCTGATCACTGGAGCTCTGGCGACCGTCGGAGCGTTTTGGGCCATGGCCGAGGCCCAGCGGTCGCTGACCGCCTCAGAGACCGCGGTCGTACTGGCCTGCGAGCCGGTGGTCGCCGGGGTGGTCTCCGTGCTCGCACGCGAGGATTCGCCGAGCGCCACTCTCTGGGTCGGCGGCGCTCTGGTTGTCGTTGGTGTGCTGTTGGCCACCCTCAAGCCCGCTCGAAGCACCACACAAGCCCTGTAGCGCTTTCCGTTTCCAGCTTCTCCGATTCCCCAGGCGAATCCCGGAACACCTGCACGACCGGAGCCCTTGACAAACCTCTTCTCAAGACCTAACGTACTATTGTTATGGTGAACTATTACAAAGGATGAACACGATGCCAATCACGTTCCGCCTCGATCCCGCAACCGGAGTGCCCTTCTACCGCCAGGTCATCGATCAGATCCTGGCTGGCATCGCGACCGGTGCGCTGCGGACGGGAGAGCAGCTTCCCACCGTGCGCGCTCTCGCCGTGGACCTCAAGGTCAACCTCAACACGGTTGGTAAAGCATACAAAGAGCTCGAGATCCGAGGGGTGCTGACGACCCAGCAAGGATCCGGGACGTTCATCGCGGCGGTCAAGGTCGAGCGCGACGAGGTGGAGCGGCGGCGGAAGGTGGTGCAGGTTGTCGACGAGTTCCTGGCGCGGGTGGCGGGGCTCGGCCTGCCCCCGCAGGATCTCCTGACCGAGCTAAAGGTCCGTTTGGAGGAGGAACGGTGATGGACGCGGTACTGCGGCTTGCCGGCCTGTTGGCGCTGGCGGCCGGCATCACGGCGGAAGTGACGAGGACGATCCCAGCGGTCGGGCTGGCGCTGATGCTCGGGCTATCGCTCGCGTTTTACCTGTGGTTTCTGGCCATCGCGCGGCGGCGCAGGAATCCGCCGCAAAGGAGGAGACAATGATTCCGATCATCCCGGTAGTGAAGAAGGCGAGAGAGACGAAGGAGCAGGAGGAGAAGCAGGTCGGCCAGTCGGCGACAACCAAGGCCGCCGACTCGCGACGCTACGTCAACGGCGTTTCGCTCATGGTTGCGATCCTCGTCTGGGTGGCAACCGTCACGGCGACCGTCATCGTGGCCAACACGACGCGGGAGGAGTGGATCCCACCGGCGATCGTTTTCCCGGGAATCCTGCTCGGCTTCGCCTTCTTGTTTGGCATCAAGGTGGTGGATCAGTGGGAGAAAGCGGTGATCCTGCGCTTCGGGCGGTTCCGCGGCCTCCGAGGACCCGGGGTGTTCGCCATTATCCCGGTGGTCGACCTGATCTCGCATCTCGTCGACCAGCGCGTCCGCGCGACCGACGTCACAGCCGAGTCGGCGCTCACCCGCGACACGGTGCCGGTCAACGTCGATGCGATCGTGTTCTGGTTGGTGTGGGACGCCGAGAAGGCGGTGCTCGAGGTGCAGTCGTTCTTCGACGCGATCTTCCTGGCGTCGCAGACCGCGCTGCGCGAGGCGATCGGCCGGCATGACCTGGCCGAGATGATCACGGAGCGCGAGAAGCTCGGCCAGGAGTTGCAGAAGATCCTCGACGAGAAGACCAACCCTTGGGGGATCACGATTCAGTCGGTCGAGATTCGTGACGTCCACATTCCGCCCGACCTCGAGGACGCCATGTCCCGCCGCGCCCAGGCCGAGCGCGAGCGCCAGGCGCGCATCATCCTCGCCACCGCCGAGACGGAGATCGCCGCCCTGTTTTCGCAGGCGTCGGAGCAGTACCGCACCAACCCCACGGCGATGCACCTGCGCGCCATGAACATGCTCTACGAGGCGATCAAGGAGAGAGGCAGCATGGTGATCGTGCCCTCCTCGGCCGTGGAGACGATGGGCCTCGGCGGCATGCTCGCAACCACTGCCCTCGCCTCTCCGGCGCCCAGGGCGCAAGAGTGACCTGCATGCGTGCCGCGCCGCTAGTCGGCGCGCGGTGCCGGGTCTGACAGTTTGCCCGGCACCACCTCTTGCGGAGGGGGCGCCAGACCGGGGATCAGCCCCGAGTATCGCTGCGTTGGCGCAAAGTGTCTGACCGGGCACCGATGTTTGCATGTGTGGTAGCAGAAAAGCGGCGCCACTCGAGCAGGGTGGTGGAAATCCACTGTCAAGGGGCGGAGGCGGGCTCCGCCCCTACGTCTTGCCGCTCGCCTCGGGGCTGACGAGGCTGCCCGGATCGGTGCTGACATAGCGCGCGCCGCCGAGGTAGAGCAGCGGCGACAGCCGGTCCATTCTCATGACGCCGTCGGCGTCGAAGCCTCCCTTGGTGGCGTGGATGAGTTGGACGTCGCCGACGAACAGCGTCTGGTCCCCGACGTGATGCCGCTCGAGCAGCAGGCACTCCGCCGACGCATACGCCACCGCGAGCGACGGTGTCTGCACCGCCTCGGATGCCTCGAGCTCGAGCGAAAGCGTCTTGACCTTGTCGATCTCCCGACCCGAGAGGCGGCCGAGCGCTGCCGCCATGGGTGCGTCACGGTGGGTGAGGAAATTAACCGTGAACTCGCCGGTCTTGAGCACAAGCTGGTGGGAGTACGTGCGCGGCGACAGGCAGATTCCGTAGAGCGGCGGATCGGAGGACAGCGGCGACGCCCACGCGACCGGCGTGAAATTCACGGTGCCCTTCGCGTCGTCGCGCGCGCCGACGACCACCACCAACCGCGGGTAATAGAAGTAGCACGACCCCGGCGCCACCGTCAGCCGCTCCATAGTTTCCTCCAGCGTCCGGGACATGATACCCGGTGCCGCCGCTTGCCTTGACACCCTCGTGACGGCTGGCGTAGCGTTTGCGGTCCGACGCCCGAGGGAGGGTCGCCGTGGCGCGTCTAACCGAGTCACAAGGCAAGCGGGTGCTGGCGGCGGCCGGGATTGTCGTGCCCCGCGGCGAGGTCGCGTCATCGGCGGCAGCGGCGGGCGCCGCCGCCCGGGCGCTCGGCGGCGCTGTCGTCGTCAAGGGGCTCGCCTGGACGACCGGCCGGGCCGGGCAGGGGCTGATCGCGTTCGCCGCAGACGCGGCCGAGGCCGAGAGGTCCGCGGCAGCAATACTCGGGCGCTCCGTCAAGGGGTTCCCCATTAGCGAGGTTCTCGTCGAGGAGCGTCTGGAGATCGCCGCCGAGCGCTTTGCCAGCATCATCCTTGACGACCGGCGCCGCCGTCCGGTGCTGCTCGTCTCCAGCAGAGGGGGCACCGGGGTCGAGGAGGTCGCGCGGGAGCACCCGGAGGCGGTCGCCGAGCTGTCTTTGGATGTGATGGAGCCGCCGCCCGTGGCCGCGCTGGGCGCGCTCTGGCAAAGCATCGGCGTGCCGGCCGGGGAGGCCGAAAAGCTGGCCGCGGCGACGGCCCTCCTCTGGCGGGTGGCACGCGGCGTCGAGGCCAGGGCTGCCGAGATCAACCCGCTGGTCGTCACGCGCCGCGGCGATGTCGTGGCGCTCGACTGCCGGATCACGGTCGACGACGCCGCGGTGTTCCGCCATCCCGAGCTGGCGATCGACGTCGCCCGCGACCTCGGCCATCCGCCGTCGCCGCTCGAGCGCATCGCCTGGGAGGTGGAGCGCGACGACTACCGCGGCACGTTCTACTTCATGCAGATGCGCGAGAGGTTTGCCCGCGGCGAGCGCGTCGTGGCGTTCCACGGCGCCGGCGGCGGCGGCTCGATGATGGCGATGGATGCCTTGCAGCGCCGCGGGTTTTCGGTCGCCAACTTCTGCGACACGTCGGGGAACCCGCCCGCATCCAAGGTCTATCGCGCGGCGCGCGTGCTGCTCTCGCAACCCAACGTCGACGGCTACTTCGGGTCCGGCTCCGGGGTGGCGTCGCAGGAGCAGTTCCACTCGGCGCGCGGCCTCGTCAAGGCGTTCCGCGAGGAGCCGCTCGCGGTGCCGGCGGTGATCCGGCTCGGCGGCAACGGCGAGGAGAAGGCGATCGAGATCCTGACCGGCTACACACGCGACCTTGGCGTGAGTGTGGAGTGCTACGGCAAGGACACCCCGGTCGACGAGTGCGCCGCCCGTCTCGAGACCCTCGTCGAAGCGGCGCGTTCCTTTCCGGACCCCGGACCCCGGACCCCGGACCCCGGTCCTGCTCGACGCCCCTACACCTTCGCCACCCCCACCGGCTCGATCACCTACGACCACACCGTCTGCGCGACCTGCGTCAGCAAGGCGTGCATTGCCGCCTGCGTGCCGCAGATCCTCTCACTCGACGAGGGTGGCCTGCCGGTCCTCAACGTCACCCGCGAGGACGCCGCCAAGGGCCGCTGCATCGAATGCCTGGCGTGCGAGGTGGACTGCCGGGCGCTCGGCGCCGGCGGCGGGCACGTTTCTCTGCCGATCCCAGGCCTCGACGAGTACCGCCGCGCGCGCGGGATGGAGTAGACAGTGGCGATCCTCGTCAACGAGCGCACGCGGGTCGTCGTTCAGGGGATCACCGGGCGGGAAGGCCGGGCGCGCACTCGGCTGATGCGCGACTACGGCACCAGGGTTGTCGCCGGCTGCACGCCGAAGCGCGGCGGCGAGGTCGTCGACGGCGTCCCCGTGTACAACACCGTTGCCGATGCGGTGCAGGCGCACGGCGGCTGCGACGCCTCGGTGATCTTCGTGCCGGCGCCGCTGGTCAAGGGCGCGGCGCTCGAGGCGATCGCCGCCGGCATTCCACTGGTGGTGCTGGTCGGCGACCGGGTGCCGGTGTGGGACGTGATGGAGGTCGCGCGCGCCGCCGAGCAGGCCGGTGTCCACTTCCTCGGCCCCAACACCCTCGGCGTCCTCTCCGTCGGCAAGGGGGTGCTGGGGATGATCGGCGGTCGCGCCGAGTCGGCGCGAGCGTGGTTCAAGCCGGGAAGCGTGGGTGTCGCTTCTCGCTCGGGCGGGATGACGTCGTCCACCGGGTACTACCTGTCGCGCGCCGGGATCGGCCTGTCGACGCTGGTGCACGTCGGCGGCGAGTCGATCGTCGGGCTGCCGCTGCCCGACGTCGTGCGCCGCTTCCAGGACGACCCGGACACCTCCTGCATCGCCATGTTCGGCGAGATCGGCGGGTCGCAGGAGGAGCGCGTTGCCGCGATGATTCGCGCTGGAGAAGTCACCAAGCCCGTGGTCGCCTACATCGGCGGCCGTGCCGCGACGTCGGGGGTGCGGTTCTCGCACGCCGGCGCGATCGTCGAAGGCGGCCGCGGCACCCACGAGGGCAAGGTCATGGCGCTGCGCGAAGCGGGCGCGGTGGTGGTAGAGCGGTTCGACGAGCTGCCGCAGGCAGTGACCCGGGTGCTGGAGGGATGAGCATGGCCGACAACGCGTGGAAAACTGCGGTCACCGCGATCGCGCCCAACGAGATTCGCGTGCGCGGCTACCGCATCGACGAGCTGATGGGACGGGTCTCGTTCGGCGAGGCGATGTACCTGATCCTGCGCGGCGAGCTGCCGGGCGAGGCGGTGGGCAAGGTGATGGAGGCGATCATCGTCGCCTCGATCGACCACGGCGTGACGCCGCCGTCGGCGCTCGCGGTGCGCAACGCCGCGACCACCGGCGCGCCGCTCAACGTCTGCATCGCCGCCGGCGCGCTAGCGGTCAACCGCCACCACGGCGGCGCCGTCGAGGACTGCATGAAGCTGCTCGCCCGCGGCGCCGCCCGCGTTGCCGCCGGCGAGACCGCGGCCGCCGCCGCGGCCGCGCTGATCGCCGACGAGAAGGCCGCCGGCCGCCGGCTGCCCGGCTGGGGTCACCGCGTCCACACCGACGACCCGCGCTCACGCCGGCTGCTCGCCCTCGTCGCTGAGGCGGGCGTCGCCGGGCCGCACATCGCGGTTGCCGAGGCGATCGCCGCCGAGCTGGCGAAGAGCGGCAAGAAGCTGCCGCTCAACGTCGACGGCGCGATCGCCGCGGTGCTCGCCGACCTTGGCTTCGCGAGCGAGCTCGCCAACGGGTTCTTCATCCTTGCCCGCACCGCCGGGTGGATGGCCCACGTCGCCGAGGAGCTGTCGCGCGAGAAGCCGATGCGCCGCATCGACCAGGGCGCCGCCGAGTACGACGGCCC
>Ga0315273_10003419_pt1 | contig 19127 bp, 16 predicted proteins | sample YL17G02_0_MG_FD_205753 | JGI IMG/M metagenome (GOLD analysis project Ga0315273, IMG submission 205753) | Sediment microbial communities from Yellowstone Lake, YNP, Wyoming, USA - YL17G02_0 | ecosystem: Environmental > Aquatic > Freshwater > Lake > Sediment | place: USA: Wyoming | collected...
CGAGCTGATCAAGGCCGAGAAAGCGCGAAGGAGATCGTAGGCCCCTGAGGGTGGCATCCTTCCCCGTCGCGAGCCCCGACCGCCGAATCGGCCACCGACTTCAGTGGCCCGTGCTGAAGCCCTCGTTTGTTGATCGCTCAACTATGCGACTGTGTCTCTGTTGCCCATCCGGATCTTCATCCACATTTGCCTTACCCATTGGTCTCCGGGGGTCTCCTTCGGGCGCCCGTCGGCTCCGCGACAAGACAGGTTAAGTCGCGCTGAAGCAGCGGGTCGATCGCCTTCTGTCTCCCTCCATCGCCCCATGTCTCCCAGGGGCTCCCGGGGATCAAATGGGCCTTTTTTTCCGGCCTGTCACGCCGGAGGTCGCGAGTTCGAGTCTCGTCCACCCCGCCATTAGAATCAAACACTCACGGGCCACTTACGAGTGGCCCGAGTCGTGTCCATCCACACTCTCATCCTCATTCGTCTCCCCCAAAGGCTCGCCGAGAGCTCCGCCAAGCCCTGTCCCCAGGCACGAATCGTGTGAGCGGTATCCTGCGCGACGCCCTGGCAGTTGAACTGAAATGTAATCACGATTAGACTAAGCGAGATTAGACTCAGTGGAGGCGACATGCGCTTCGTGGATCGTGAAGCCGAGCTGGCGATCGTGACGCAGGAACTGGAGTCGCCCCGACCCTCGCTCTTCGTCCTCTACGGTCGGCGACGAACCGGCAAGACCGCCCTCCTGCGCAACGCCGTCGAGAATCGCCGGTCGGTGTTCTTCACGGCCGACCTCGGCAGCCCGCGTGATCATCTTTCGAGCTTCTCCACCGTTGTCAGCGAGAGCCTGGGTACCGAAGGGCTCGAAGGCGCCGTTTTCCCGAGCTGGGAGCAGGCGCTCCGGTTTTGCATCCGCCGTGCCCAGCGGGAGCCTTTGACCGTGATCCTGGACGAGTTCCAGTACGTGGCAGGCGCCGATGCGACGCTCCCGTCGGTCTTGCAGCGCCTCTGGGACAACGAGTTCCAGAGTAGCCAGCTCTCGCTCGTGCTTTGCGGGTCGTACGTGAGCTTCATGGAGCGCCAGGTGCTCGGCGCCAAGAACCCTCTCTACGGCCGGCGAACGGGTCAGTTGCTGCTGGCGCCGCTGCGTTTCCGGGAGGCTGGCCTCTTCTTTCCGAGCTGGACGGCCGATGCTGCGATGTCCGCGGTGGCCATCCTTGGGGGCATCCCAGCCTATCTCCAGCAGTTCGACGCGGCCCAGGATCTCGCCACCAACGTCATGCGGGCCATCATGCGCCAGGGAGCACCGCTCTACGACGAGCCCCGCTTCCTCATGATGGAGGAGCTGCGGGAGCCCCAGGTCTACTTCTCGATCTGCCGCGCCATCGCCAACGGTCACGGCCGGCCCAACGAGATCGCCCAGGCAGCCGGCCTGCGCGATCGCGGCGCGGTCGGCCCATACCTCGTGGCCCTCCAGGAGATGAAGCTCGTCGAGCGGCGGACCCCGGCGACGGTGCGCAATCCCGAGCGCTCCCGGCAGGGCCTCTATCGCCTCGCCGACCCGTTCTTCCGCTTCTGGTTCCGGTTTGTCTATCCGAGCCGGGCCGCGCTCGAGGCCGGCGACGCGGAGCTGGTGTGGTCACGGAAGGTCGAGCCATACCTGGCGCAGCACGTCGCTGGCGCCTTCGAGGAGGCCTGCCGTGAACACCTGCTCTCGCTCAATCGTCAAGGAAGACTACCCGCCACCTACGATCGCATAGGAGGCTGGTGGCGTGGCCCGAACGAGGTCGACCTCGTCGGTATCGCGGACGACGGTGAGGTCTTGCTCGCGGAGTGCAAGTGGTCGACGAAACCCGTGGGGACGGACATCCTGGATGCCCTCAAGGAAAAGATGGAGCATGTCGTGGCCGATGTCGACATGAAGACGGCGGGAATCCGCTTCGCCTTGTTCTCCCGCAGTGGGTTTACTGCCGCACTCCGACGCCGAGCCCGAGTGGAGTCCACCCTCTTGTTCACCGTGGAGGAAGTTCTTCGCGGCTGATAGGGAGCTTTGGCCCGGCGCCACCAAGGCGGCTGCGTCTCTGTGGCCTATCCACATCTTCATCCACATTCAGCTGACCCATTCGCTCGAAGGAGCGTCGATCGGCAACGCAGACCCAATCCCGGACTGGGAACCATGAGCTGGCCATGGTGAACGAGGGGGTCCCGATTGCCGCGGTCCAATTGCCGCTTTCCAGGCTTCACGCGGCGGTCGCCGGGTGAGCTGTGACCCAGAGCCAGTCGTTCCAGTTGGACACCCCCACAACTTTTCAACTGGACGCCACGAAAGGTTACAATCAGCCGAAATGAGTGAGTAGCCGCTCTACCCCAGGTTCCTTGAACCGCGCGTGATCGATGCCCTTGCAGACACGCCGGTCCTGCTCATCCACGGACCGCGCCAGTGCGGCAAGACGACGCTGGCGCAGGTCGTCGGGAATCCGCGTGGCACACGTATCTCACCTTCGACGACGGTGTCGTCCTGGCGGCAGCGCTTGCCGACCCGCTCGGCTTCGTCGCCGACCTTCCCGAGCACACCGTTCTCGACGAGGTCCAGCGCGCCCCGAAGCTCTTCACGGCGCTCAAGTCGGCGGTGGACCGCAGCCGCACCCCCGGGCGCTTCATCCTCACCGGATCCGCGAACGTCCTGCTGCTCCCGAAGCTGGCGGACTCGCTCGCGGGCCGCATGGAGATCGTCCGTCTGCACCCTCTGGCGCAGTGCGAGCTCGCCGGGCGGCCGGCACCATTCCTGGACGCTCTCTTCGGCAATGTCTTGCCGACCCGCACCGCGGAGCGCCTCGGTGCCGGACTCCTTGAGCGAGTCGTCGCAGGGGGCTACCCGGCGGCCCTGCACCGGCAGCAGGCCCACCGGCGCCGAGCCTGGTATCGCGACTACGTTGAGACGATCGTGCAGCGTGACGTGCGCGACCTTGCGCGCATCCGGGCACTCGATGCGACCGAGCGGCTCCTCTTCCTCGCGGCCGCGCAGACTGCCAGGCTCATCAACGTCAGTGATCTGACGGCTCCGTTTTAGTTGAGCCGCCCGACCATTCGCGACTACGTCACATTGCTCGAGAGGGTCTTTATGCTCGAGGAGGTCCCGCCGTGGCACAGCAACCGGCTGAGCCGCCTCGTCAAGACCGCCAAGCTGCACATGGGTGACACCGGCGTCGCCTGCGCCCTGCTCGGCCTCGACGTCGCGGCCCTCGCCCGGGACCGGGCCGTGCTGGGACAGATGCTGGAGACGTTCGTCTTCCAGGAAGTGCGCCGGCAGGCGAGCTGGCAGGAGCGCCCTGTCGCCTTCCATCACTTCCGCGACAAGGACGGCGCCGAGGTCGACATCGTTCTCGAGCGTGGCGCCCTCGAGGTTGCCGGCATCGAGGTGAAGGCGTCGGCCACGGTGACTGGCTCGGACTTCCGAGGTCTGCGCAAGCTCAAGGACGCCGCGGGCGATCGATTCTGCGCGGGCGTCGTGCTCTACGACGGGGAGACCGCACTCCCCTTCGGCGATCGTCTCCACGCCGTGCCACTGCGCGTGCTCTGGGAAGCGGGGTAGACACAGAGAACAGGCACCCGACGGGACAGGTAGGTTCCTGCCCGGTGGCGGCACGGGAGCTTGCGTGACCGCACGGTCGTCGCGACTGTGTCTCTGTTGCCCATCCACATTCGGCTGACCCATTCGCTCGAACCGCCGGCTTCTTGCAGGGCAAACCCGACCCCGACACACGAGCCATGAGCTTGGCAGCGGGCGCGTCGGCGCCGGCCTTCTGGTGATCGCGCAGCTTCTCGGCCACACCACGACGCGCATGACCGCCCGCTACGCTCACCTCCACCCCGAGATGCTGCGAGCCGTGGGAAAGCAAGATCCGATCCTAGAAGAACCGGCTGTACCCATTGAGATGAAAGGTGATAGTCGCAAGATCAGCGCGCGTCACGGTCTGCAGCGGCGTTCCTCAGCCTTTCGAATCACCTCACGGCCGCATAGAAACGGTCGATCTCGTCCACATCGTCCCCGCAGGCCTCGACGACTCTCGACAGATCGCCCTTGTCGGCCGCGACAACGGCTGTCCACGGCAGCCGTCGCCTGCTGAAGAAGAAATGCTCGTGCCCAACGACCTCGGCGGAAGAGAAGAACTCCTCCCACTTGTAGAAGACTCCATCCACGTCATGAAGCACCATGAATCGGCATCTTCCGAGGAGCATTCGCGCGCAGGGAACCCGACTGCGGCCGCGTCCATCGATGAGGGCCAGGTCGAAGACCTGCGTTCCCAGCAGCGCCAGGATGCCTTGAGGTTCTTCGTCGGGCCAGAGGACAGGCGCGAAGCACTCCTTCGCGGGGCCGATCTGCCGGAGTGTCTTCTTGTACCACGTACGGTCGCACTCCACGCTCACCAGCAGTTGGGCGTGGTCCAGAAGATAAGGGGTGCTTGCCATGCCCATGCCGAACTCGAGAGCCACCCGGGGAGGGAACAGCTCGCACAGCGCCCCCAAGACCGGCAGATGGCTCCCGTATTCCTCAAGCAACTCGCGCGAATGCAGCCGGCGCTGCAGACCCTTCGCGAATCGCCCGTATCCCTTGACGGCATGTCTTGCAATCGTTCTCCAAGGAGAGCTCACCTATCCCTCCTTGCCTGCGCTCGCTACGTTCTCTGACGGCCGGCGGGCTCGGCGGCCAGACGCACCGCCATCGCCGCCACCGTCGGCGCCTCGAGGAGAGCGGTCGACGAGAGCTTGACGCCGGTCTCGCGAAACACCGCGTCGAGCAGCGACACTGCCAGGATCGAGTCGCCGCCGAGCGCGAAGAAGTCGTCGTGCACGCCGAGGTCGTCGCGGTCCAGCACCTGGCGCCAGATCGCCGCCAGCCGGGCCTCGAGCGCGCTGCGTGGCGCCTCCGACCCGCCTTCTGTCGCGGCGTGCGCGTGGTCCAGCGGCGCGATCCCGAGGCGTTGGGCGAGCCCAATGCGCTGCGGCTTCCCCGTTGGGCCCTTGGGGATCGCCTCGAGGATCCTGACCACGCGCGGCACCTTGAAGGCGGCGAGCCGCCGCGCCACGTGCTCCCGCAGGTCCGCCTCGGAGACCCCGGCGCCCGGACGCAGCACCACCGCGGCGCCGATCTCCTCGCCGAGCTGCGCGTGGGGAACCGCGAAGGTCAGCGCCTCGGCGACGCCGGGATGCTCGAGCAGGGCTTCGTCGATCTCGCGCGGCGCGATCTTCTCCCCGCCGCGGTTGATCAGCTCCTTCAGGCGGCCGGTGAGGAAGACATACCCGTCCTCGTCGACGTACCCCTGGTCGCCCGTGCGGAACCAGCCGGCGCGGAACGCCGCCCGGTTGAGCTCCTCCGGTCCCTCGTAGCCGCTGGTGACGTTGTCGCCGCGGATGGCGATCTCGCCCCTGCCGCCGGTAGCGACCGGCTCGCCGTCCGCCGAGAGCACCACCACCGCGCAGCCCGTCGCGCACCCTACCGAGCCGGGCTTGCGCCCGCGCGGCGGCGGCGGGTTGCTGGCGATCTGGTGGGACGCCTCGGTCATCCCGTAGGCCTCGAGCACCGGCGCGCCCATCGCGGCCTCGAGGTCGAGCATGACCTGCGGCGGCAGCGGTGACGAGCAGGACCGGATCAGCCGGAGCGGCCGCCGCCGGATGATCTCGGCATGCGCCCCGGCGCGGGCGAGGATCGCCTGGTGCATGGTCGGCACGGCCGTGTACCAGGTGGGAGCGACCTCGTCCAGCCAGGCGAAGAAACGGGTAGCGACGAACCCCGGCGTGCACGCCACGCTGCCGCCGGCGGCGAGCGTGGACAGCAGCGCCCCGACCAGGCCGTGGATGTGGAACAGCGGCATGACGTTCAGACAGCGGTCCGCCGGCGTGAGCGCGTAGCACTCGCGGATGTTGGCGGCGGACGCACACAGGTTGCGGTGCCGCAGCGGGACCTGCTTGGGCCGCGAGGTCGTGCCGGAGGTGTGCAGCACCAGCGCCACGTCGTCCGCGCTCGCCGGCGCAGCTTTGGTGCTCGCGGGCACCGTGCCGGCCTGCAGCTCGAACCAGCCGGCGCCGGCGTCGTCCGCCGGCCGCAGCCGCACCACCGGCGCGCCCAGGCGCTCCGCGACGCCGGCAGCCGGGGAGTCCAGGCCCTCCTGCACGATCACCGCACGGGCGTCGAGATCACCGAGGAAGAACTCCAGCTCGGTCTCGCCGTAGGCCGGGTTGAGCGGCGCGCAGACGGCGCCGCCGGCCACCGCGAGGAACGCCGTCGCCGCCTGCGGGCCGTTGGGCTGCACGAGGGCCACGCGGTCGCTCCGGCCCAGGCCCATCCCGGCCAGCGCGCGCCGCGTGCCGTCGACCAGCTCGAGCAGGCGGGCGTAGCTCGTGGGCGCCAGCCCGGGCGCGAGGATGGCGGGAGCGTCCGGCCGCTCGCGCGCGGCGGCGGCGATCAGGTCGCGCAAAGTCTCCGGCGAACTCGTCATCGGCCGCGGCCTCCCCGTTCAGGGCACCAAGGATATCGCAGCGATCGCCAGCATGCTGTCGCGCCAACTGAGATTCTGACCGAACGGGCATCGGCGGCGCAGGAGTCGCTGCAGGAGTCGCTGTAGTATGCTCATTTTACGGGATGAGACGCGCCCGCCTTCCCGCCTGCAGCAACCGCCACTGTGGCCCGCGAGCGAGCCGGTCGCGGCACCTCCGCGCGGGCGCGCCGCCCGGTGGGCGAGCCTGCTCCGGTGCGCGCATCACGGCAGCCGCCGACGACAGCGGCCGCGCCGCCCTGCCGCCCATCACCCGGGAGGACGTCAGGGGGGCGCTCGTGATCGCCGGCGGGCTGGCTGCCGCCACGGTGATCCCTCGCCGCCTCGACGACCGCGTGGTGACGGCGCTGACGCGCCTCTGGCTTCTCGCGCACCCCGGCGCCGTGTCGCGGTTGACCGTCGCGATGCGCGAGCGGCTGGGTCGCGACACGGTCGCTGGCGAGCCGCTGCACACCGTGGCGAAGGCGCACTACCGCTCGCGTTTCCAGACCGGGTGGGAGCGGGTCCGGGCGCTGCAGGGCGGCGCCTTGACGGGAGAGGTCGAGCTCGAGGGACGTGACCTCGTCGAGGAGGGGCTCGCGGCGGGGCGCGGGGTCATCCTCTGGCGTATGGCGGTCGGAGGGGGCCCGGCGCTGATGTCCGCCTTCCACCGCGCCGGCCTGCCGCTGGTCCACCTGAGCCGCGTCGAGCACGGCTCGCGGCACCTGAGCCGCTTCGGGCTCGCCACCCTGTGCCGGATGTGGCAGCGGGCCGAGAACCGCTTTCTCGAGGAGCGCGTCGCGATCCCGGTGGACGGCGCGCTGGACTATGTGCGCGTGCTCACCGAGCGGCTCGCCGCCAACAAGGTGCTCTCCATCGCCGGCGAGCACGCCGGGAAGGGAGGCGTGACGGTGCGCGTGCTGGGCAGCGAGCGCCAGCTCGCCACCGGAGCCGCGGCGCTCGCCTGGGAGTGCGGCGCCCGACTGCTCACCTGCGCCACTGTTCAGGCGGCGCCGGCTCGGCGCCGCGTCGTCGTCGACCCGCCGATCGAGCTGGCCGCGGGCGCCGGGCGGCGCGCCGCGGTAGCCGGGGCCGTCGAGGAGTACGCGCGGCGGCTCGAGCTGCGGGTCCGCGCGCACCCCGCGGACTGGCGGGGCTGGGGAACGAGGCTGATCTGATGCGGGTGCTCCTCGTGCATAACCGCTACCTGCTGCGCGGCGGCGAGCAGCAGGCCGTCGAGGCGGAGGCGGCGATGCTCGCGGGGCGCGGCGTCGAGGTCGAGGTGCTCGAGGAGAGCAACGAGCGGATCGCGGCGCTGGGACCGTTGCGCTCGGCGGGACGCACCGTCTGGTCGGCAGAGGCCGGGCGCAGGGTCTCCAGCGCCCTCGCGGCCGGGCGCCACGACCTCGTCCACGTCCACAACTTCTTCCCGCTGCTCTCGCCGGCGGTGCACCATGCGGCCCACCGGCTCCGCGTGCCGGTGGTGCAGACGCTCCACAACTACCGGCTCTTCTGCCTCAACCCGACGCCGTATCGGCGCGGGAGTGTGTGCACCGACTGCCTCGGGCGCCTGCCGCTCGCCGGCGTGCGCCACGCCTGCTACCGCGACAGCCGGACGGCCTCCGCCGCGGTCGCGGCGATGCTCGCCGTCCACCGCGCGCTCGGCACGTGGAGGCGGTGCGTGACGTCGTTCGTCTGCCTCTCGCGGTTCTCCCGCGACGTCCTCGCGCGCGCCGGCCTGCCGGGCGACCGCCTGGAGGTCAAGCCGGGCTGCGTCACGCCCGACCCCGGCGCGAAGGAGCGGGCGGGCAGCGGCGCCGTGTTCGCCGGCCGGCTCACGGCGGCGAAGGGCGTGCGGACGCTGCTGGAGGCGTGGCGCCGGGTCGGCGCGGCTGTCCCGCTCACCGTGATCGGCGCCGGCGTGCTTGAGGGCGAGGCGGCGGCGGCGGCGCGGGAGGTTCCGGGCCTGCGCTGGCTCGGCGCACGAGACCACCGCGAGGTGCTCGACGCCATGCGCGCCGCCGCGTTCGCGGTGGTGCCGGCGGAGTCGTTCGAAAACTCGCCCACCGTCGTCGCCGAGGCGTTCGCGACGGGAACGCCGGTGCTCGCCTCCGCGCTGGGGTCGGTCGGCGAGGTGGTGCGCGACGGCGTCACCGGCACGCATTTCCCGGCCGGGGACGCGGAGGCGCTGGCGCGGGAGGCGCTGGAGCTCGCCGCGCGGCCCGGAGCGATCGAGGCTATGGGACGGGCGGCCCGCGCGCGCTTCGAGGAGATCTTCGCCGCCGACGCCAACTCCAGCCTGCTCCTAGCGATCTACGGGCGCGCGCTCGAGCGCGCTGGCCGCCGCGCCGCCGGGTAACTGCCGCCCCATCAGAAGACCACCACAGCTTCGTTAGGACTTTGCGAGATAATGCAGCTAGATTCTATCAAGCAAAGACCCTCGGCGGGCCTGCCATGCCATCGCTCCGCCACTCCTGGCACCCGGTCCTGGCGCTGCTCGCGGCCGCCGCCGACCCGACTCTCGCCGGCTTCGCCGGCACCGACCTGCTCCTGCCAATGGTGGGGAGGCAGGCCGGGTTGAGAGCATTGCTAGGGATTTCCTTTCCGCGCCATCGAGGGCACCACCCGTCGGGCGTGTGTCGACGGCCCCTGGTTGTCTCTACTCGCTACGGAGTCGGTGGCGGATCGCGCGTGGCGGGGAGTCGGCGCGCCGCAGGGCACGCCCGGCACTCCAGTAGCGGCCGAGCTGGCCACCAGGGGTTTCGGGGCTGGCGGTGCTTCGACCCTCGACGACCCACCAGACCAGCTTGCCGGGAGCGAGGATCACCGCCAGCTCGTCGGGGGTCGGCGTGAAGGATTCGGTGTCTCCCAGCTCCTTCTCGAAGATCACCTCGCTCCAGCCATCACTCCAAAAGCGGATCCGGAACTCGTCGAGCGGGTGCGCCACGCCGCCGCCGTTGCGGCGCCAGCGGAACGCCGGAGGTGGGTCGCTGGGAAAGACGCCGAGGCCGTCGGGAGGTTCGCTCAGCGCGGGCGCGATGGCGGCCTGAGCAACCACGGCTCCTACGAGCGCCCGCTGGTCGGGCGGGAGCGGCCCGGCGATTGCCTCCCACGCCTCCGCGAAGGTGACGGCGCTCGTGGCGTGGAGCGCCTGGAAGATTGTCGCGTCCGCAAGTGCGACCCGATCGCCGCCATCCTCCGCCCCATCGACAAGGTCCCAGAGGGCGACCTGGACCGAGAGCTCGTTGTCCTCACCGAAGCCCTGCGCGGACTCGAGGTCGTAGCTGAAGTTCGCGTCCTCGCTGTCGGTGTAGGACGTGTCGCCGACGCCGGGCACGCCGAGCGAGGCCGTGGCCATGGCCGCCTGAGCCGAGACGGCGAAGAAGGTCGCCCAGCCCTCTACCCAGGCGAGGCGGATACCGGCGCGCTTGTCGGTCGTCCCCAGGTTGCAGTCGATGCAGTGCGCCCCTCCCGCGCTGTCGTCGAGTCCCTGCAACCTCGCCACGTGGTGGGCATACTCGTGCTGCACCAGGTCCCAGTCCCAGCGATCGAGGAGCCCGATGTGGATCGTGGTCCCCGCGTAGTAGGAGAAGGGCGAGGGAAAGCCGACCGCAATGAACGGAGGCGGCTCACCGGTCAGGGCCGACGCGTACGCGCCCGCCACGACCAGCGCGTGGTGAACCGAGAAGGCGGTCTCGCCATCCAGGGTGTTGCCCGCCGTGAGGTTCACCGTGAGCTTTGCGCCGTCGGCCTGCTCGGCGTAGACCGGTGAGCGAAGCGCGTACGCCTGGGCGAGCTGACCCTCTGGCCGAATCTCGGCGAACGGGGACCGGGCGAGGACCTCGACCGCGATGTCCGGGGCGCCGGCGCCGGGGTCGTCGTCGGCGCTCACGGTGACGGCGTAGTCGCCCGCGGCGTCGGTCTCGGTGGTGCCCACGACCTGCGCTCCCTGAGCACCGTCATCCTCGAGGATCTGCACCACGGCGAAGGGGATGCCGTGGGTCGCTCCGAGCGAATCGGTCCAGGCGGCGTGTCCGGAGACCGTGATCGAGGCGGCAGCGCTGCTCCGGACCCGGATCGACGACTCGTGGGAGCCGGGGCGCCGCCACGCGCCACGGAGGTCGCCCAGGACACGTGCATGCGCCGCGGGCTCGCGCGGTGACCGGGGCGCGCTGTCGGGGGCAACCGCGACGATCACCAGCCGCCTCGCCTCGGCCTCCGCCGCTGCGATCGAGAGCCTGCCGGCGCCGAGGAGGCTCCCGACCCGCCGCAGCCCCAGATCCGTGGTGCCGGCGGCGCCGGCCCATGTCAGACCGTCTGCGGTGAGGGTCGAGAGCACGGCGCGCCGGACTTCCGCTGGATGCCACCCGACGTCGAGTGACGTGACCTCGAGCTCGGCCTCGCCGGCGCCTGCTCCCATCGCCGTGACCTCGACCTCGAAGCGGTACTCGTCGCCGCGCCACCATGGCCCCTCGGCGATGAAGCCCTCGGGTCGCACGTAGAGCGCGTCGCCGGGAACGACTGACACCCGCACCGCGGCTGTCGGGACCTCGAATCGCAGTGTGACGGCCAGCCGCGCCGCTTTCCCGGCAGCCACGGCATCGGCGGGCGCCGTGACCTCGAGGCCAAGGCGCTTGACGTCGCACGGACGAGGCACGACCGGCGCCGCGAAGGCAGCGTGGAGCGGGACGATCGCGACCCACAGGCACAAGACTGCTCGCATTCCAGGATCCTCAGCTCGGAACCATCGCGCTCGGGTGACGTGCTGTCAAGTGGCATCGGTACCGTGTGGTGCCGTGTCACCACTCTCTCGGTCGTTCAAGCGCCGCACGAAGGCGAGAGCACGGCAACGTCGGCACGCGTGTGATGGTGTCAGTCGGTGCAAATGCCAGCGGAGTCACGGAGGCGCGTGATGCTGATGCAGCACTAAAGGACAGGGATTGGATCGTTCTGTTTTGCGACTATGTCTCTGTTGTCCATCGACGTTTTCATCCACATTCGGCTTGCCCACTGGTCTCCGGGGGTCTCCTCGAGGCGCCCGCCGTCTCCCTCGACGAGCGAGGTTAAGTCACTCAGGAGTAGCGTGTTGATCGCCTTCTATCGTTTTGAGTCGCCCCCTGTCTTCGAGGAGCTCCCGGGGGCCAAGACGACCTTTTCCGGCCTGTCACGCCGGAGGTCGCGAGTTGCGGGAGCGCCGCGCTCACGTAGTGCGCCGCATGACCCAGCCCCCGACCACCCGCCCACGGCTCCGGTCGCCTCGCCCTGCAACCCGCGTCGTGCCACCCAACCACCCACCCGCACGATCGAGTCTCGTCCACAACGCCATCCTTTATTGTCAATGACTTAGCTCAATCTGACCATTGACCCTCCGGCCGGAACCGCCCTTGGGTTGATGATGAATGTTGCGCAGATTGTCAGCAACGTTGGCCCAGGCGCCCAAACGGCACCCGGCTGGGCATCCAACCGATCCGGCTAGCCTCCAAGCGGGATGCGCTCGCCGGCGTCGATCCGTGGTGCCCAGACAAGCAGCTCGCCAAGCGACAGCGCCGCGGCCTTGGGCCCGATCGGGAAGCCCTTGGCAATGGGGGCCACCACGAACGCCTGCTCGAGCTCCAAGTCCTCGACCAGATTCCAGAAACCGCGCGAGGGCCTCGGGGCGCTCGATGCCTTGCACTCGACCCCGAGCCGCCTTCCACCACGCTCCAGCACGAGGTCCATCTCGGCACCGCCTGCGGTCCGTACGAAGCTCGCCCGCCAGCGCGGGAACGCTGCGAGGACGTGCTCGATCACCAGGCCCTCCCAGGAGGCCCCGCGGCTCGGGTGTCCGAGCAGCTCGTCGTGAGTGGCGATCCCCAGAAGGGTGTGCAGGATCCCGGCATCACGGACCAGCAGCTTCGGCGACTTCACCAGGCGCTTGCCGAAGTTAGCCTCCAGTGGCTGGAGCAGGCGCACCATGAATGTGCGCTCGAGCAGCTCGAGGTAGGCTCGTACGGTGTGGCCGGACACACCCAGCGCCGCCGCGAGCCGGCTGCTGTTGAGAACCTGGCCGTGAACGTGGGCACACATCCGCCAGAACCGGTTGAGCCGCTGCCCGGGCACCCTCGGCGCGATCCGGGCGATGTCCCGCTCGAGGAATGTTCGCGCGAAGTCCTCGCGCCACTCGGCGCTCGCCGCGTCGTCCGCCGCCAGGAAGCTGCGTGGGAAGCCGCCCCTGAGCCAGAGCGAGAGGAGCGGGTCCTGACCAGGGCCGCCACCGACCTCCGGCAGGAGAAACGGCGTCAGCTCCACGAAAGCGAGCCTCCCGGCGAGGCTTTCCGATGACTGGTGGAGGATCTCCGGTGACGCCGAGCCGAGAATGAGGAGCTGCCCCGAGCGCGCCTGGTCGTCGAGAACGCTCCGGAGCACTGGAAACAGCTCGGGCACCCGCTGCACCTCGTCGAGGCACACGAGGGCATCTCGGTGAAGCGCGAAGAACGCCTCCGGGTCGATAAGCCTGGCCAGATCGGAGGGACGTTCAAGGTCCAACAGGATTGCGCCAGGTCGCCGGCGTACCACCTGCCGGGCCAGCGTCGACTTCCCACACTGACGCGGTCCCAGAACCGCCACCGCGGGCGCTTGAGACAGTCGACGCTCGACCTCAGCCTCCGCGAGTCGAGAGAGATAACCTTGCATATCAGAAGTCTACCTTCCAATATCCAGCGTCGCAAGACGCTCGCTACGGTGCCCACCTCGTGTTTCAGCATCTGCGTAGGTCGCACCGCTGCCTGTTGTTCGGCGCGGTGTCGACCGTCACAATCGCGTATCCCCGTACTGGCTCCCGAGGGGCCCGTGAGCCCTTTTCCGGGCTGCCACGCCGGAGGTCGCGAGTTGTGGGGTCCTTGTCGGATCCGCGCCCGCGACCGAGGAGTACCTTGTGGATCTCCCTGACCAAGCGCAACGAGACGGGGCGCTCATCGCGGAGAAGCGCAAGCCCGCGATAGACGGCGGCGACGTAGTTGGAGACCTCCTGAACGTCGTCGAGAGGCACGGCGGTAATGCGGGTTGGCGGCAGGCGTTGACAGCGTGCGCGGGCCTTCAGTACCATGGTCATGACCATGGTCACGCCAGAGGAGGTGCGCCATGAGGGTGATGAAGGCGTCGGAGTTCAAGGCGAAGTGCCTGGAGGTAATGGGACAGGTGGAAGCCACCGGCGAGCCAGTCGTGATCACGAAGAATGGGCGTCCCGTCAGCCGCCTCGTCCCCTACAGAACAGTGCCCAAGACGCTCTTTGGCACACTGCGGGGCTGCATCGAGGTCCGTGGTGACATCGTCTCTCCCCTCGAAAGCGAGTGGGAGGCGGCGCAATGATCGTGCTCGACACCCACGTACTTGTGTGGCTCGCCGAGGGGCTGCCGCGGCTCGGACCGGAGGCGCGCGCGGCCGCCGATGCGACGCTCGCCGAGGAGGCGCTGGCGGTCAGCGCAATCACGTTCTGGGAGGTCGCCATGCTGCAGGCCAAGGATCGGCTGCGCCTTACCCAGCCGGTCGAGGCGTGGCGCGCCGAGTTGCTGGACCGTGGTCTGACCGAGATCGCCGTCACCGGCGACCTCGCGATCACGTCCACCCGACTGGTGGGATTCCATGCCGACCCGGCTGACCGGATCATCGCCACCACCGCGTGGCTGAAGCACGCGACCCTACTGACAGCAGACGAACGCATCCTCGCCTGGAACGGTCCCGTTCAGTGTCTCGACGCGCGCACGTGAGGGCCTGACTGTCTTTGGGGGGTGCCACGCCCAACGCAGGATGCCAAGGCACCCCGCCATGTTCAACCACGCGCCCGTCTTCCCCACGAGCACCAAGAATCACAAGACCGCCCTCCTGCGCAAGGCCACCGAGGGCCGCCGATCGGTGTTCTGCACGGCCGACCTCGGCAGCCCACGCGATCATCTGGCGAGCTTCTCCACCGCCGCCAGCGAGAGCCTAGGCAGGGAAGGACTCGAAGGCGCCGTGTTCCAGAGCTGGGAGCAGGCGCAGTCGGCTCTCGCTCGTGCTTTGCGGTTCGTACGTGAGCTTCATGGAGCGAAAGGTACTCGGCGCAAAGAGCCCTCTCTACGGTCGGCGGACGGGTCAGTTGCTGCTGGCGCCGCTGCGTTTCCGTGAGGCTGGCCTCTTCTTCCCGAGCTGGACACCCGACGCTGTGATGCAGGCGGTGGCCGTCCTCGGGGGCATACCCGCCTATCTGCAGCAGTTCGACGAGGCCCAGGATCTCGCCACCAACGTCATGCGGGCCATCATGCGCCAGGGAGCACCGCTCTACGACGAGCCCCGCTTCCTCATGATGGAGGGGCTACGGGAGCCGCAGGTCTACTTCTCGATCTGCCGCGCCATCGCCAACAGTCACGGCCGGCCCAACGAGATCGCCCAGGCGGCCGGCCTGCGCGATCGCGGCGCGGTCGGCCCATACCTCGTGGCTCTCCAGGAGATGAAGCTCGTCGAGCGGCGGACCCCGGCGACGGTGCGCAATCCCGAGCGCTCCCGGCAGGGCCTCTACCGTCTCGCCGACCCATTCTTCCGCTTCTGGTTCCGGTTCGTCTACCCGAACCGCACCGCGCTCGAAGCCGGCGACGCGGAGATTGTGTGGTCGCGGAAGGTCGAGCCGCACCTGGCGCAGCACGTCGCCGGCGCCTTCGCGGACGCCTGCCGCGAGCACCTACTCTCGCTCAACCGTCAAGGGAAGCTGCCCACCACGTACGATCGCATCAGCGGCTGGTGGCGCGGCGCGCACGAAGCCGACCTCGTCGGTATCGCGGACGACGGTGAGGTCCTTCTGGCGGAGTGCAAGTGGTCCAACAATCCAGTAGGTGTTGACATCCTAGATGACCTGAAACAGAAGGCCGACTACGTCCTGGCCGATGTCGACACAAAGGCGCCGCGAGTTCGCTTCGCCCTGTTCGCCCGCAGTGGCTTCACGGCCGAGCTCCAGCGCCGGGCACGAACGGAGTTCATCCACCTGTTCTCTGTCGAGGACGTCCTTCGCGGGAGATGAGGTACCTCTGACGGGCAAGGTAAAGGCGACTGCGTCTCGGTGTCCCATCCACGTTTTCATCCACATTCACCCGACCCATCCGACAGGGATGAGCGTGAGCTGACCGCTGGCGGGAAAGGTCCCTTCCCCAGAGCGGGCAAAGGAAAGGTCGAGGGCCTTTCTTCCACGAGCACCATCATGAGGACCGTGGCGATCATCTGTAACATCGTCTTCCTTGCCCACTTCTGCTGGGCTTTCGTGGATCAGTACCCTCATCCCGAAGAGGAAGGCTTCATTGCCTTCACAGTGCTGATGGTGTTGACGCCGGTTCTGAACGTGGTGGTGCTCTTCCGCAGCAAAGCGGGCGATGGTCGGTCGCCCCTCGGGCAGGTACCAGGTCGCTAGCTGTCCCGAGTTCTTGATACGGGTGTGCCGGCTCCCAACCCTCCAGCGTCAACCGCTGCTGGACCGAGCTTCTGCGCCATATCTTCACGGTCGACCCCCTCCGCCGGGTTGCGCTCGCGCCCAGCGGCAGGGCGGTCAAGACAATCACTCGTACCGCAGCGCCTCGACCGGGTCGAGGCGCGAGGCCTTGACCGCCGGCCAGAGGCCGAAGAAGATCCCCACTCCCATCGACACCCCCAGCCCGACCAGCGGCGACCACAGAGGCACATCGGCCGGCAGCGACGGCACCGTCGCCTTGACGGTGGCAGCGATGGTGAGCCCGAGCGCGACACCGATGACCCCGCCAAGGGACGACAGCGTCACCGCCTCGGTGAGAAACTGGCCGACGATGTCGCGGCGCAACGCCCCCACCGCCCTCCTCACCCCGATCTCGCGGGTGCGCTCGGTCACCGAGGCGAGCATGATGTTCATCACCCCGACCCCGCCGATGATCAGCGAGATGAGAGCGATGAACACCATCGCTCCGGCGACCCCGCCGGTGATCGCCTTGAACTGACCGATGAGCTGGTCGGGGGTGTTGATGGCGAAGTCGTTGGGCTTGTCGAACGGAACCTTGCGCCGGTGGCGCAGCACCTCGGTGGCCTTGTCGATGACGAGCTGCAGGTCCTCGGGCGCCCGCGGCAGGACGCCGATGATGACACCGTCGTCGCGGACGATGTTGGAGAACTGGCGCTCGAAGGTGCCGAAGGGCAGCAGCACCTTGTTGTCGGGCGAGTAGCCGAACTGCGCGCCCTTCTTGTAGAGGACGCCGACCACCCGGTAGCGGGCGCCGTTGACCGTGACGTCCTTGCCGATCGGGTCCTCCCGGGGAAGGATGGCTTCCCTGACGTCCGCGCCGAGGACTATCACCGGGGCGCTGTGCTCGACCTCGGTGGCGGTGAAGAACCTTCCGCGCGTCACTGGGTAGGCCATGGCCGTCGGGTAGTTCTCGTCGGTCCCCAGGACGTAGGGCAGGTTGGCCTCGAGGTTCGCGTGCTTGACGTGGATCACGCCGCCGTCGTTGCCAACCCGGGCCGACACGATCGCGGCCTCGGGCACGAGCGAGCGGATCGCCCCGGCGTCGGCCACGGTCAGGTTGCGCCGGCGCTTCTCCTCGTCGAAGGCCGGGCCGCCCGGGCCGAACCGGTCCTCGTACTTCTGGAACTCGATGCGGCTGGCGCCGAAGGCCTGGAGGTTGCCGATGACGTTGTTGTTGAAGCCCGAGATGATGGCCACCATGGCGATGACCGTGGTCACACCGACGACGATGCCCAGGATGGTGAGGCCGGCCCGGAGCTTGCGCTCGCGGATGGCGCCGAGGGCGAAGCGCGCGTTCTCGCCGAAGCCGCGGCGGAACATGGCGATTAACGGGTGCATGGCCTCACCTCACTCGTAGCGCAGCGCCTCTATCGGTTGTTTCCTCGCCGCCGCAGCCGCCGGCGCCAGGCCGGCGAGCACCCCGGTGACCGTGGCCACGACGAGCCCCAGGAGGACGAACTGGAGCTTGACCTCGGCCGGGAAGTAGACGTTGACCGCCATCGCCACCCCCGCTCCGGCCAGCACCCCGACCAGGCCTCCGGAGGCAGCCAGCAGCGCCGACTCGAGCAGGAACTGGCGGCGGATGTCGCGCGAGCGGGCGCCAAGGGCCTTCCTCAGGCCGATCTCCTGCGTCCGCTCGACCACCGACACGAACATGATGTTGGCGATGACGATGGCGCCGACCACCAGCGAGATGCCCGATACCAGGATCATGACGGCGAAGGCCCCCTGACTGATCGAGGCCCACAGGCTCTTGATCGCCTCGGAGCCGACGATGCCGAACGGGTCGGCGTCCTTGAAGCCGGTCTTGCGAACCGATCGCAGAATGGTCCGTACCTCGTCCTGGGTCGCGTCGACCGCGGCCATGCCGCCGGTCGGGCGGACCATGATGGCAACGCCGTCGTCGCTCGTGAGCACCTTCTGGAGGAACGTGATGGGCACGAAGACGACGCTGTCACGCGGCTGGCCGAGGAACTGGCCGAGTCGGGTCTGCAGTCCGATGACCCGCAACGGATAGCCGCGCACCAGGATGGTCCGGCCGATGGGGTCGAGGGTGGGGAAGAGCTGGTCCTTGACGTCGGCGCCGATCACCGCCACCGGCGCGGCGTGGAGCTCCTCCGTCGGATTGAAGAACCGCCCGGCTGCGATATCCAGGTTGAGCATGGAGTCGACGTTGGCGGTGTAGCCGGTGACCTGGAGGCCGGCCAGCTTGCGGTTGCCGGCGTGGACGGTGGCGGTCTGCCCGGCCTGGGCCCCGACCGCGGCGCAGCTCCGGCATTCCTCGGCCACCAACCGGGCCTCGCGCATGGTCAGGACCTTGCGGTGATTGGCGAGGATGAACTCGGCGCGGCTGCGGATGATGCCGTACTTGGTGAAGACCAGCACATCGGGGTTGAGGTTGGTCAGCTTGGTCTCGACGTATGTGTTGAGGCCGGCAATGATCGACACGACCGACACCACGGTCATGACGCCGATGATGACACCGAGGAGCGTGAGGCCCGAGCGCAACTTGTTGCGCCCCAGGGCGACCAGCGCGATGCGGGCGAGCTCGCCGAGATTCATGGCTTACGAGGAGGCCGCCGCATCACCCGCCTCCAGCGCCTTGCGCCGTTCCTCGCTCATCGGCTTGACCCGGTCGCCCTCCTTGATCGTCCTGAGCGTCTTGAACGGGCCGGTGACCACCTCGACGCCGGGCTGGAGGCCGTCGGTGACCTCGATCTGGAGCTCGCCGCTGATGCCGGTCTTGACCGGGACGAAGCTCACCTTGCCGTCGACCACGGTGTAGACGCCCTGCTCGGTCTTGAGCCGGCCGGTGGCGTCCTTCTCGCTCTTGGGCGAGTCGCGGATGACCACCGCCGCCAGGGGAATGGCGGGGACCTTCGACTGGCTCCCGGTGATGATGTCGGCGGTCACCGAAAAGCCCGGGCGGATGCTCAACGGCGGGTCGAGAAGCTTGACCCGGACCTTGAAGTTGATCGCGTCGGAGGTCGTGATCAGGCCGGCGAGCTCGACGTCGTCCCTGGCGATGGGTGAGTTGCCGATCTCGGTCACCACCCCGTCGAAACGGCGGTCGGAGTAGGAGTCCAGGGTCAGGACGGCCTTCTGGCCGAGGGCGATGCTCG
>Ga0315273_10003421_pt1 | contig 19114 bp, 19 predicted proteins | sample YL17G02_0_MG_FD_205753 | JGI IMG/M metagenome (GOLD analysis project Ga0315273, IMG submission 205753) | Sediment microbial communities from Yellowstone Lake, YNP, Wyoming, USA - YL17G02_0 | ecosystem: Environmental > Aquatic > Freshwater > Lake > Sediment | place: USA: Wyoming | collected...
CGGTGATCACCGCCATGATGCGCATCGGGGAACCACGGTGGCGGCAGATCAAGGGATCGGCCTCGTAGACCTTCGCGATCAGCCGGGCCCATGCTGCGCGGGACTCTTTGGAGGAGACGGAGGCTTCAGCGTACTGCAGCCGGCGGCGGCGTTGTAGAACGTGCCGATCATCGCGTATACCTGGCGTGCGATTTCGCCGTACAGGGTACGGTGGTGACGGAAAAAGCCGCGCAGCATCTTGGGGAAGGTGAAGACCATCTGGCGGTGCGGCAGGCGCAGGCGCAGGAGCAGGCGCTCGTTCATGTACTCTCCGAACAGCAGGGTGCGGGCCACGCCCTTGGTATAGTCTCCACACTCAAGAAAGCGCTCGACGGCTTGGGTGATCCGCTGCAGGCGGGAGTGGCCCAATTCGCGGGCATACTGAGTGTGGTAGAGAGCGGCAAACTCGGGGAAGTGGCTGCTGAAAAGCCTCTGCAGCGAGCTGGCACCCCGCTGCCGGTAGGTGTCCGGGGATGCGGCCTGAGGCTCGAGGGCCAACGCGTCGGCCACAGTATAGACTGACGGCCGAATACCTCAGGGCGCTTTCAGAAGATCGTGTTGCCCTGGCCGCACGCAGGCCGCGTGAGGGGCCGGCGGGGCGCCTGCGGTGAGCGGGCGCGGGGGACGGAACCCCCGACGGGCCCGACCCGAGCCGGCACACCGGGGCGTTCGGAGGTGCGTCGCTATGGAAGTGGCAGCCCGGTGTGGCGGCGAGGGACACGCCCAAGGAAGGATTCGAGGGCCTGCGAAATCTGCTTGCCCGGTCTACTTCATGAGCAGTCTGGGCAGCAGGGTCGCCAGTTGCGGGAAGACGAACAGGAGGGCCGAGCAGAGCACCAGGCCGGCCAGGAACGGCTTGGAGGAAGGTTTGACTCCCGTTAGCTCCATTGATATTTGGAATTCTATTTCACAAAGGGTATTCCAAGATCTTAGCATATCTTACGCGCCAATTGATCCGAAATCTCACTGTGCCGCGGCACAGAAGAACGACTATTGTGCGTTGGGTTTAGCTACCATGAATGGCGGCTGCCCTCTCGTATGAAAACACAACTGTTTTCCCGAAGATGTTTGAGCAGCCTGCCTCGCTTCATACACTGAGGGGTGCTTCTTGATAATCCGGTTCGGCCGCCTTGATAGCCTCTTGGCGATTGAACTCGATAGCCTCTTTTAACGTAACCTTAAGACTCTCAATGAGTTCTTCCTGGCTTTTTTCCTGACAATTGACGCCAGGAACTTCCTCGATCCACCCGATCCACCACTCGCCGTCCTTTTTCGTGATCGCAGTATATGTATTGGCCATTATGTATCCTCCTCGAGAAATTTCCAAAATAGTATACTTTTATACGTCTTCCGTGGATATGCTCATCTCGTCCATTACTTCATGAGCAGTCTGGGCAGCAGGGTCGCCAGTTGCGGGAAGAGGAACAGGAGGGCTGCGCAGAGCACTAGGCCGGCCAGGAACGGCAGGACTCCGCGGTAGATCACCCCGAAGGGCACCTTCGTGATGTTCTTCACCACGAAGACGTTCATCGCCACGGGCGGGATCACCACGCCGATCATCACGGTGATCGCGATGAGCATGCCGAACCACAGCGGGTCGAAGCCGAGCTTCACGACCGCGGGGAAGAAGATCGGCGTGGCCAGGATCATGAAGGCCAGGTCATCGAGGAAAGAGCCGCCCAGCAGGTAGATGAAGGCGATGAATACCATGATGAGGTGGCGGTTCACGGGCAGCGCAACCACCCACTCCGAGGCGATCATGGGTATTTTCGTCACGGCCAGGAAGTGGCCGAGCACGGTGGAACCCGCGATGAGCATCAGGACCATGCAGGCGGTGCGCAGGGCCTCAGACAGGGATTTGATGAAGCCCCGGAGGCTGAGGCCGCGCTGCGCCACGGAGAGGAGGATCACCGCGAAGGTCCCCACGCTGCCCGCCTCGGTGGGCGTGAAGAAGCCTTTCATGAGCCCGCCGATGATCAGCACGAACACGAGCAGGACCCACGCGAGCTCGGGGAGGGAGGCCAGGCGCTGCCTCCAGCTCGACTTCGCCCCCTTGGGCCCGAGGGCCGGGTTGGCGGCGCACCAGAAGTAGATGGTCAGGGCGAAGAAAGCCGCGATCATCAGCCCCGGAACAATACCCGCGAGAAACAGCTTGCCGATGGGCTGACTTCGTTGAAGTAGCAATCTGTCTCCTTTGTGCGTGATCCAGGCGATCGCTATGTCCCCGACCTGTTGCGGGGCCACTCACTTAGTTGCGTTTCTCGCCTGGTGCACTCGGCTGAATCGTCGGTGGGTGCGATGATCACAGGAGTTGTTCGACGCGGCCGAAGATGGGCGCAAGAAATCCCTCGATCGCCTCGATGGCCGGCAAACCCGCGGACTTGCCTACCCAGCTCAGATTATAGGTTTTCCTATCACTCTCGGACGGGTACTGAGCCCCGATTCTCTCTCGTCAGCCCATCCGCGCCGCGGGCGCTGCGTCCTGCGGCTCGACGGCTTCCTCAAGCGTGTTCCGCAGTGCATGCAGTACCGTGCATCTGTGGGGCTTTCCTTTCCGAATTTCGCTTCGCATTTTGCGCAGCTCGCCGCCTCCGGCTCCCCCTTCGCAGTGCCGATACGCCAGCTGGACAGTTCGACGTGATGAGATTAGAATATAAGTGAACGAGGATAACAGTATGGCGAAGACAGTGACTGTTCGTCTTGATGACAAGGCATATGACCTCATCCGCAAGGCAGCTGACGGTGAACGGCGCAGCATCTCCAATTTCCTGGAGTATGCCGCTCTCCGGTACCTCACGGACGAGATCACAGTATCGGACGAGGAAATGGATGAAATCCTATCCGACAAGTCCCTGGTGACATCCCTCAGGCAGGGCCTTGCAGACGCCGAGGCCGGCAGGTACCGCGTTGCCGAATGAGTTCCTGATTGTCGAGACACCCGTATTCGTGACGAAGGTCCAGGCCCTGGAATACCTCCCCGAGCTTCCACCCCTGCAGGGATTCCGTGGGGCAGACGATGCCCTGGGCGACTCCCCTGCTGAGGGCGTCGTAGCTGTCGCTCATCGGCATGGCCACCGGCGCGGCTCCGAGGGCCGAGACGATCTTGGCGGTGGTTCCGGTGGCCCGGATCTTCAGGCCCTTGAGGTCCTCCAGCGCGCGGACCGGGGTCTTGCTGTGCAGGAGGCCGGGCCCGTGACCGTGCAGGTACATGACCTTCACGTCGTCCAGTTCCTTGGGCTTGAACCGGTTGTAGAAGTCGTTGACCAGCCGGGTCGCGGCCAGGCCGCTCCTGGAGCCCAGGGGCAGATCCAGGACTTCGGACAGGGGAAACCTGCCCAGCGTGACAAGACGAGGCGAGCTTCCTCGGCGACCATCGAAGCGATCACCTCCGTCCTATAAGGCGGCGACTTCTACCCGCGCCTTCCATTCCCGGATAAGTGGCACGACGAGAATGCGGGGCCGATCCGCGCCTTCGCCTGGCCACTCCTGATCCAGGCGGGCGGGCTCGCTCAGCTCTCGGGCTCGCGGCTTCAGCTCACCAGGGCGGGCCGAAAGGCTCTTGCCGATCCAGCCGCCGAGTCGATTCGAACGATCTGGACGAAGTGGACGGACACGACCATTCTCGATGAGCTTTCGCGCATCGACTGCGTCAAGGGCCAGACAGGAAAAGGCAAGCGCGGGCTCACCAGCGTCTCGTCTCGGAGGGATGCGGTTGCCAGCGCCCTGGCTGAGTGCCCGATCGGCGGCTGGATCTCAACGGGCGAGTTCTTCCGCTTCTTGCGCGCTTCGGGCAACGACTTCCTGGTGACACGCAGGGCCTGGGACCTCTACATCGGTGAGCTCCAATACGGTTCGCTCGGCTACGGTGACGGTGTGCGCATCCTGGAGGAGCGCTACCTCTATTGTCTGCTGCTGGAGTACGCTGCCACGCTCGGCCTGATCGACGTCGCGCTCATTCCCCCCGCGGGGGCTCGCGAGGACTATCACGGTCTGTGGGACACGGACGATCAGGTGTACTTCAGCCGCTACGACGGGCTGATGTACCTCCGCCTCACGGCTCTCGGCGCAGAATCGGACTACCAGCCCGTGCCCATCGAGGTGAAGCCGGTCCTGCGGGTGCTGCCCAATTTGGAAATCGCAGCCATCGGCGCGGAGCTCGAGAGGGGCGATCGGATCGCCCTCCGCACCTACGCCACCCAGGTCTCCGACCTTGTCTGGCGGTTGGACGCCGGCAGGCTCCTCGCCGCGATCGAGGAGGGAAGGTCGGTGGCCGAGATCCAAGAGTTCCTGTCGGCGCGAAGCGGCGGTCCTCTCCCCGACACGGTCGCCCGCCTGCTCGAGGATGTCGCCGATCGAAGCGCGAAGGTGCTGGACCGCGGCCTCGCTCGCCTCGTTGAATGCGCCGACCCCACTCTCGCCGCGCTGATCGCCAACGACTCGCGGACGCGCCGGTACTGCATGCGAGCCGGGGAACGGCACCTCGTCGTGACGGCGTCCTCGGAAGCGGCCTTCAAGCGCGCCCTGCGCGAGGTCGGCTATTTCATGGCCCCTGGCGAGACCCGGGCGACGGAGGACCGGCTCGCGACACCCGCGAGCATCAATTCGCCCACCGCCGAAAGCTCTTCTTGACCGAGCGGGACCACTCGTCCGCTCATGTACTGGGGAGGCTGTATCCCACAGTGAAGATTTCGTCGCGAACGAGATGGAGTCGAATTAGACGCTGCTGCGCCTCGTGGCGCTCTACACCCTGGCCGACGCCACGCAGCTGGTGTTCGGGGGTGCCCAGCGGGGCGCCGGGGACACCACCTGGGTCATGATCATCTCGAGCGTGCTGCACTGGGCGATGGCCATCACCGGGTTCGTGCTGATGCTCTTCCTCTTTCTCAGCTCGTCGGTTCTGCCGGTCATTTCAGCCGTGGATACCGACCCGGCAGCCGTCGAAGAAGCCAGCCAGAGAGCCATGGCATCAGGTGTTCCCGATCGGGTCGAGGAGAGAAAGTAAGCGATGCTTCGGCAATACCGCTCACGTTGACTTCTGGATCCAGCTCGACTATCCTGTGGTATCTCCACGCTCCGAGGGGGTAAACGATGAGTCCCGAACGAGCCACCGGCACCCACGTCGTATCCAAAGGGTACATGATCTTTCTGGTAATCCTGATGGGCCTGGTGAGTCAGATGGACAGCTGGCTCTCGTTGATCGAAACCAAGGCGGTGCCGGGAGTGCTGGCCAGTTTCGGCATCTCCGCCGGGGAGTTCGCCTTCAAGCAGGGAATCTTCGGCATCATTGTCTTTGGAGTCTTTTTCATTGCCTGGTTTGCAGACGCCTTCGGAAGGAAGCGCGGGATGATGGCGCTGGTGCTCGTGATGGGAGTACCTGCCATTCTCATCGTGTTCCTGTCATCGAGCGTCCATGTCTTTCTTCTGCTGTATTCGTTCATCATCATGGGGACAACCTCGAATCTGTGGGAAGTACCGATTGCCGAGGTGGCTCCCGCGAAGAGACGAGGATTGAACGGAAGCATCGCCTTCCTCATCGGTGTCGTTCCGTTGTACGCGATCATCGGCATCCGAATTATCGACACCTACGGCTGGCGGTGGGGCTATGGCGCAATGTTCTTCTTCATGGTGCTGCTGCTCATCCTGCTCTCCTTCATGAAGGAGAGCAGGAGGTGGAAGGACGTGGCAGAATCCCGGGGAAACAAGCGCCTTGGCGTGATTGCCGCACTGAAGAAGCTCAGGCGTCAGGACGCAAAGTACATCGTCGTGGCGACGGTCGTGTACCTCGCCTGGACCATTGCTTTTAAGATGGCGACCACCTTCGGCGGCATCTATTTCGTGAACGTACTCAACTACTCGGATTCCCAGTTCAATGCCATCCTGACCATTGCCGGTCTGCTGCTCCCGGTCAGCGCGATCATCTCCGGAGTACTGCTCGATAAAGTAGGACGGACGTTCGTGCTGATCGTGGGATCGGTGGGCTCCTTGGCCTGCTTCGCCGCCCTTGGATTGACCGCGATTCCTGTTTTCTACCAGGGCATCTATTTCTTCATGGCCATGGTCCTGGCCTGGATCTATGTGTACCTCGCCGAGATCTTCACGACGGAAGTGAGAGCCACGAGCATTGGTGTCTGCGTGACAGGAGCGCGGTTGGGGTATGTTGTCGGTCCGCTCCTGGCTTCTCTGCTGACATCGCGGTTTCCCTCAATGCGGGGCTTCTGGATCATCTGCGGCGCGCTGATGCTCGTACCGCTGCTGACGCTTCTTGCCAAGCCCCTCGAGACGAGGGGCAAGACGCTGGAAGACATCGAGGTGCAGCGATAACGGTCAAGGATTGACGATAGCCCAATCGATTCTCGGCAGGGCGAGGTTTCCACGTACGAACCGTTGTGCCGCTATGACGCAGGCGTGCCATTCGACAAAGAGCGCTTGCCTTGAGTCAAGACATGTTCATCCGGATTGAGTTCCAGGGCATAGGCCGGAAAGCGATGCACGTAGAACTTGCGGGTTCCAGAAGGTCTGGTGGCATCTTCTCCAGCACGCGATCGACGATTGCCTCCGCAGGATCATGATCATGGAGTACCTCACCCCAGGCGGTCAGAGGAGACTTTTTCGTCGTGAACATGATTGGGCGACCGCGGAGATGACGTTCCAATGGTAGTAACAATTATCGGGGGCTTCACTCTCGGCGTTTCGCTCCTCCTCGACTTCAACGCCGGCCGGCCGAGGGGGTTTCCGCACTGCCCCCTCACGCTCAGGTTGCTGCAAGTTTTATTCGGTCGCACAGCGCCCCCTCCGTTGGATTGCTGGTCTATGCCCAATAGTCGCTCCATTGTATAGTCATTCTCCGGTTAACGTAGTATTTGGTAATGACCCTCTAATCTATTGACGTTTATGCCCAGCAGCCTTATTCTCCTTCAGCAAGGAGGAGGTGCAGATGGGCACACGTGGACCCAAACCCAGCTTCACAAACGTCGCTTGCCCGAACAACCAGTGCAGCCACCATGGTCAGGTCGAGCAAGGCAACATCGTGGGAAATGGACGCTATCGGATCCGCAGTGGGTTTGTGAGCAACTATTTATGTCGCGGTTGCGGTCAGAGCTTTTGCGAGCGCACCGGTACCGCCTTCTATGATCTGCGCTCAGCGGAAGAGAGGGTCCTCTTGGCGCTGAAGCTGGTCCTGAGGGGCATGGCCCTGCGGGCTGTGGCCGGGGCAATGGAGGTGAAGCTGGACACGGTGCGGTTCTGGCTGATGCAGGCGGCAACGCACGCGGAGAAGGTCAACAACGCACTGGTGAAGCAGTTGCACGTGGAGCGGGTCGAGCTGGATGAGTTATGGACGTTCGTGAGAAAAAAAAACTTCCGCGGCTGGCAGAAGGCGAGACGGGCGAGGACGGGAGCCTCTGGGTCTGAATCGCGTTCGCGGCGGAGCAGCGGGTGATCCTGGCATTGGTGGTGGGGCCGCGCACGCAGGTCGGCGCCGACGAGCTGATCCATCGGACCGCATCGGTGTTGGTCGGGCGTTTGCCGCTTTTCGCCAGCGACGGTCTGGACCAGTAGGGGGTGGCGTTATTCGACCGTTGGCACCTCGAGGTGCCCTATCCCAGTACGGGTAGTCCCGGGCGCCCGCGCAACCCGGCGAAGGTCTCTCTGCCGGAGCTCCGCTACGTCCAGCTCGTCAAGCATCGGGAAGGTCGCTGCGGGTTCGTCTCGGTGACCAAGCGCGTGGTCCATGGTGAGGCGGCGGACATCGATCCGCTCCAGATCACCACCAGCCTCATCGAGCGACTGAACCTGACCCTGCGCCAGGAGAATGCCATGCTCAGCCGCAAGACTCTGGCCTTCGCAAAGGATGAGGATGACCTGCGCGCTCCTCTCGCCCTGTATGCCGCCTACTACCATTTCGTTCGCCCGCACCTCAGCCTGCGTTGTCGGCTGTCGAGTCCAACCCCAGTGCGCGGTCGGGTGCTCAGAATGTGGGAGCGGCGCACTCCTGCCATGGCAGCGGGAATCACAGGGCGGGTGTGGCCGTTGCGCGAATTGCTGGCGTTTCAGCCTGCCAAAACATCAATAGAATAGAGGGTCACTACCCAAAAACAGACCATCGTCGTAAAGTAACCGGGGTCGGAATCAGGAGTTCTCGCTGCGCAGCCGCTCCTGCAGCTTCTTGCGGTAAGCCCGCACGCGCTCCCGCACGCTGGGATCGTCCGGGTCCTTGTCGTAGGCGAAGGCCTGCATCCGGTGCTCGAAGCTCTCCACGCCGGAGGCCCCCAGGCGCAGGGTGAGCACCCCTATCCGGTTGCCGTTTTCCCCGGGGGAGGCGACCAGCGCCCGGCCCGCCTTTTCCGGCGGCACGATCCAGCCGGCGTGGCCGAACAGGACCAGGTCCACCTCCGGGCTGGCCTCGGCCAGCCGGCGGGCGGCGGCGTCCTCGCCGTGGAACAGCACGATCACCAAACGTGCCCCCTGCTCCCGGCATTCCTTGGCCAGCCGGCCGACGGTCTGGCCCGGGTCCTGGAGGCGGACCCTGCCCTCTTTGAGTTCTGTGTGGCCTTCCAGCACCTTCGGGTCCGTCACCCCGAGGATGCCGATCCTCACCCCGGCGCGGGATAGTAATAGCGGCTTGGGCGAGAGCGGGACCCAGCGCCCCGCCGACGGTTGGACCTGCAGGTTGTGCGCCAGGAAGGGGAAGCGCCGGGCATTGGCCGCGAGCGCCGACGCGCCCTCTGACAGCTCCGTCTCGCCCACGCCCACCGCCGCGTAGCCCAGCTCCCGGTACACCGCCAGGATCTCGCGGGTCAGGTCCGGGTCCCGGGTCGCGTCCAGGATGTCCCCGGCATCCAGCACCAGGGCATCGCGGGGAACAGTCCGCTGGAAGGCGGCGCGCTTCACCAGGCCGGCGACGCGGTTGCGCTCGCAGCTGCAGCCGTCCAGGTTGCCCCGCAGCGAGGCGGTGTAATAGATCGTGAGGGTCTGGGCCGCCAGGCTGGCGGCGGGCAGCAAAGCGGCTGCGGCGAAGAGCAGCGCACGTAGAGTACGGATCCTCATGTGCCCCAGGTTACACCTGCCCCGCGCCTCCTGTATACTAGCCTGCGGAATCCCATGCCCGAGCTGCCGGACCTGGTGCACATCGAGAAAGTGCTGCGCGCCTCGCTCCCGGGCGACACCGTCGCCGCGGTGAGCGTGCGCGAGCCGATCGTGCTGCGCGTGGCCGTGCCGGAGGGGCTGCAGGCGGGTCTCACCGGCAGGATCTTGCGGGATGTCCGCCGCCGAGGTCCCTTCCTGGTCCTGGCCCTGTCTCCCGTCGAGCTGGTGGTCCACTTCATGCTGGCCGGCCGCTTCCGCCTGTCGGAAGCGGGCGCGGATGCGGGCAGAGCGCTCGGCCGCGGAGGCCGGGACCTGTGCTTCACCCTGGGCTTCGCCTCCGGGCGGACCCTGGCGTACCTGGACGACAAGCGCATGGGTAAGGTCTACCTGGTGCCGGAAGGGCGCTACGAGCAGATCCCCGGATTCCTCACCCAGGGCTTGGACCTGCTCTCCGAGGGCTTTTCCCTCGACGCCTTCCGTCGACTGGCCGCGGGCCGGAGGCAGCAGGTGCGGGTGTTCCTGATGGACCAGAGCGCCTTGAGCGCCATCGGTAACGCCTACGCTGACGAGATCCTCTTCGCCGCCCGCCTGCACCCCAAGACCGGCTGCCACCAGTTGTCCGGGGAGGAGGTCCAGCGCCTATACGGCTCGATCCGGGAGGTGCTGGCCTGGGGCAGCCAGCAGGTGGAGGCGGCGGGGGAGCCGCTGGAGGTCAAGGTGCGGGGGCACCTGAAGGTGCGTGGCCGGCGGGGCGAGCCCTGCCCCGTCTGCGGGACGCCGATCCGGCGGGCAGGGGTACTGGGGCACGATGCCTTCTTCTGTCCCCGTTGCCAGGCCACCCGGCAGATCCGCCCCCCCGGAGTGCCCTGGTGAGCGGCGCGGACGCCCTGGCGCCCTTCCACCCCGCGATCCGCGCGTGGTTCCTCGAGACCTACGGGGAGCCCACGGAGATCCAGGCGCTGGCCTGGCCGGCGATCGCCTCCGGGCGGCACGTACTGGCCGTCTCGCCCACGGGCAGCGGCAAGACCCTCTGCGCTTTCCTGTGGGCCCTGGACCGGCTGCTGACCGGCGCTTGGCCCGCGGGCGCGCTCCGGGTGCTGTACGTCTCCCCGCTCAAGGCGCTGAACAACGACATCCGTCTCAACCTGCTGGCCCCCCTGCGGCACCTCGGCGAGCGCCTGGCCGCTGCGGGCCTGCCGGTGCCCGAGCTGCGGGTGGAGGTGCGCAGCGGGGACACCCCGCAGAGCGAGCGGCAGCGCATGCTGCGACGCCCCCCCGAGATCCTGGTAACCACCCCGGAGAGCCTCAACCTCCTGCTCGCCTCCCCGCGGGCCCGGGGAATCCTGACCGGCCTGCGCACGGTCATCCTCGATGAGATCCACGCCGTGGCCTCCACCAAGCGCGGCACCCACCTGGCCACGGCGGTGGAGCGGCTGGTACCCCTGGCGGGGGAGTTCCAGCGCCTGGCCCTGTCCGCCACGGTGCGGCCTGCCTCGCGCGTGGCCGCTTTCGTGGGCGGGTACGTGCTGGAGCGGGAGGTGATCGGCGCGGCCGCCCGCGATGGCGGCGGGGGCGAGGCTGCCCGCGACGGCGGCGCGCGGTACCGGGCGCGGGAGGTGAGCGTGCTGCAGGCGCCAACGGCCAAGCGCCTCGCGATCACGGTGCGCTACGCCGCTGCCCCGCAGGAGGCCGGCCTGGGCACGGAGAGCGCGGCGAGTACGCTCACGGGCGCGGAACCCTCCGTCTGGCCGGGACTGGTCGCCGCCTGCCGCCAGGCCATCCACGCCCACCGCTCGACCCTGCTGTTCACCAACACGCGTCGGCACGCGGAGAAGCTGGCCCGCCTGATCAACGAGGCGGAAGGCGCGATCCTGGCCTACGCCCACCACGGCAGCTTGTCGCGCGAGATCCGGGCCGCCGTGGAGAGCCGCCTGAAGCGCGGGGAGCTGAAGGCCATCGTGGCCACCAGCTCCCTGGAGCTGGGCATCGACATCGGGGAGCTGGACCAGGTGCTGCTCATCCAGACCCCCCTGTCCGTGGCCTCTACCCTGCAGCGCATCGGGCGCGCCGGCCATTCGGTGCGGCAGGTGAGCCTTGGGGTGTTGCACCCCCTGCACGGGCTGGACCTCCTGGACGCCGCCCTCATGACCCGGGCCGTGCAGGAGCAGGACATCGAGGAGATCCGGCCTGTGCTCTGCCCCCTGGACGTACTGGCCCAGGTGATCCTGTCCATGACGGGCGTGGAGCGCTGGGACATCGACCGCCTGTATGCGGAGTTGTGCACGAGCTACCCTTATCGCGAGCTTTCCCGCCGGCAGTACGAGCGCGTGCTGGACATGCTGGCCGGGCGTTACGCCGACTCCCGCATCCGCGAGCTGGAAAGCCGCCTGTCTCTCGACCGGCTGGAGAACACGGTGGAGGCCCGGCGCGGGGCCCTGGCCCTGGTGTACCGCGCGGGGGGGACCATCCCGGATCGAGGCTACTTCGACCTGCGCACCGCCGATTCCCGCGCCAAGATCGGGGAGCTGGACGAGGAGTTCGTCTGGGAGCGCCGGGTGGGGGACACCTTCATGCTGGGCACCCAGGGCTGGCGCATCCGGAACATCGATTCCCGCAGCGTAGAGGTGACCCCGTGGGGCGGGCCCGTGAACACCACGGTGTTCTGGAAGGCGGAGCGGGGGGCTCGGGATTTTCGCTTCTGCGAGCGCATCGGGGAGGCGCTGGAGCGCTGGAACCCCCGGCTCGGCGACCCGCGGCTCCCGGCGGAGCTCCAGCGCGAGCACCTCCTCGAGGAGCCCGCCGCCCTGGCCCTGGTGGAATTCCTGAAACGCCAGCGGCGGGCCACGCACGCGGACCTGCCGCACCGCCGCCACCTCCTGCTGGAAAAGGTCCGGGACCCCGCGGCCGCAGGGGGCCTGCGGCGGGTGATCCTGCACACCCTGTGGGGGGGGCGGGTGAACGTGCCCCTGGCCCTGGCGCTGTCCGCGCTGTGGGAGCGGGAGAAGTCAAGCCGCCTGGAGATCGTGGCCGACGACGACTGCCTGGCCGCTCTGGTGCCGGAGGAGGAGGACCTGGGGCTGCTGCTGCGCCGCCTGCGCCCCGACGCCCTGGAGGGCCTGCTGCGCCGCAGCCTGGAGTCCAGCGGCTTCTTCGGCGCCCGTTTCCGCGAGAACGCGGGGCGGGCCCTGCTCCTACCGCGCTCGGACTTCCGCCGCCGGGTGCCCCTCTGGCTGACCCGGCAGCGCTCCAAGAAGCTCCTGCACGCGGTGTTGAGCTACGAGGATTTCCCGGTCCTGACCGAGACCTGGCGGGAATGCCTGGAGGACGAGTTCGATCTGGCGACGCTCAAAAGCCTGCTCGGGGAGCTGGCCCGGGGCGAGATCGCAGTGAGCCAGGTGCAGTGCTCCAGCCCTTCCCCCTTCGCCCAGGGGGTGAGCTGGGTGCAGATCAACCAGGCCGTGTACGCGGACGACAGCCCTTCCACGGAGGCGCGCTCGGCCCTGCGCGCCGATGTGATCCGCGACGCGCTGGCCTCCGCCCGCCTGCGCCCACTGCTGGAAGCGGAGCTCATCGCCGAGGTCACCAGCAAGCTCCAGCGCACCGCCCCCGGGTACGCACCGCGCGGTGCGCGCGAGGTCCTGGACTGGCTCAAGGAGCGTTGGGTCGTGCCGGAGGGGGAGTGGCGGGAGCTGCTGGAGGCGATGCACCGGGACCAGGGATTGGAGCCTGCGGCCCTCCTGGCCGATCTGGGCACCCGCCTGGCCGGCGGCCTGTTGCCGGGCGCGGAGATTCCCGCGGTGTGGGCGCGCGAAACCGAGCCGCGCCTGCGACGCAGGCTGGAGGCGCCCGCAGGGACCGCCGGGGAGGAGCGCTTCACGGCGATGCTGGGGGAGTGGCTGCGGTACTACGGCCCGGTGGAGCCCGGCGAAGTGCGCGGGCTTTTCGGGGTGCCCGCGGAGCGGCTGCAGGAGGCCCTGGAGGAGCTCGCCGAGCAGGGGGAGGCGGTCACGGACCTCCTGGTCCGCGGGGCACAGGGTGCCCGGGTATGCGACAGCCGGAACCTGGAGACCCTGCTGCGCCTCACCCGCAAGGGACGCCGCCCTTCCTTCCGCGCGCTGCCCTTGGCGCAGCTGCCGCTCTTCCTGGCCATTCAGACCCGGCTTCTGGCGAGCGACGGGAGTGCCGCGGAGGGTGGGGAAGGGGAGCTCAAGGAGGTACTGGACAGTCTGTTCGGTTACCCGGTCCCCGCGGAGGCCTGGGAGGGGGAGCTGCTGCCCGCGCGCCTTGCGCGGTACGCCGGGGCCTGGATTGACCGCCTCCTGGCGGGAAGCGAGCTGCGCTGGCTGGGCTGCGGGGCCCGGCGCCTCACCTTTTGCTTCGACTCGGACCTGCCGCTGTTTGCCCCGGCCGGCGCTCGGCAGGATCAGCGCGCAGAATCCCTGATTCCCGCGCGGCGCGGCCGGTACGGCTTCTGGGAGCTCGCCGAGACGACGGGCCTTGCGAGCACCGAGCTGGTGCGGCGGCTGTGGGCTGAGGCCTGGCAAGGCGGGATCAGCAGCGACAGCCTCGAGCCCGTCCGGCAGGGCCTGGCCGGCCGCTTCGCGGCGGAGCCGGCCGGAGGGGTGATTAACCCGCTCGGCGGCGCGGCAGCCCGCTTTGGCGGCGAGCGTCACCGGGGAGCCGGGCGGGCCGGGTACGACCGCTGGAAGGCGGGCCGCCCGTCAAGCGGCTCGTGGTTCGCCCTGGACCCGGCCCCGGGGGAGCCGGAGGATGCCATCGACCGCGAGGAGCTGGCCCGGGACCGGGCGCGCCAGCTCCTGCGGCGCTACGGCGTCCTGTTCCGCGAGCTGCTGGAGAGGGAGCTCCCGCCGCTGCGCTGGCCGGCCGTGTTCCGCGCCCTGCGCCTGATGGAGCTGGGCGGGGAGGTGTTGTGCGGCCGCTTCTTCGAAGGCATCCCAGGACTGCAGTTTATGAGTCCTTCCGCCTTCGCCCGGCTGGAGAAAGGACTGCCCGACGGTGCCGCGTACTGGATCGCTGCCCTGGACCCCGCTTCCCCCTGCGGGCTGGGCCTCCCGGGCCTGGACCTGCCGCCGCGGCTGCCGGGCACCCACCTGGTGTACCTGGGCTCCCTTCTGGCCCTGGTGTCCCGCGCCAAAGGGCGGGAGCTGGAGTTCCGCGTGCCGCCGGATCATCCTGCCTCGGCTTCCTTGCTGGGGCTGTTCCCAGCGCACTTCCGGCGGGAGCTCGCCCCCTGGAGCGCCGTACGGGTCCTGACCATCAATGCCCAGCCCGCGCGCTGCAGCCCGTACAAGCCCGTGCTGCTGGCCTCCGGCTTCGTGGAGGAGTACCGCGGCCTGGTGCTGCGGGCGCGCTATTGAGCGCGGCTCTTCTCGTGGAACTTCCGCACGAAGCGTTTGATCCTGCCCAGCCCCAGCAGCTCGCGCAGACCGAAGCGCTCCCGGGTGCCGATGGACAACCAGAGCTTGTCGCCGGCCGGCGGCGACTGGTCCGGAAAGGCCACCACGTAAAAGCGGCCGGAGACGGGCAGGCGCACCGTGGTCAAAGAAGCGGGGCTCCCCCGCCGCTTCGAAGACCATCCCGCCGACCCCGGCTGGGAGGTCGAAGGGCAGCTCGACGGGCGGCAGGCCGGAACCCAGGAGGGCCAGCTTCGGGCGGAAGGCGCGCAACCGTTCGAGCACCGGCACCCCCAGGCTCAGGTAGGTCTCCAGGCCGGCCCTGCCGGTGAAGACGAACCAGGTTCTGGGGCTCGCGGGGTTCAGCCGGCTGTAGAACACCAAACAGGGGGCGGTGGGCCCAGGCGCTGGCGCCGGCGGCCAGGAGCAGCGCCCCGAGTAACAACCAACGCCAGGCTAAAGCCGGCGCACAGTCTGGGGCGCAGCCCGGGCTACTGCACGGCCTACTGCCCGGCATGCTTGAAATTCCCCGCGGAATCCGTATGATCGACTCACCTATGGCAGACAAGAAATGCACCGGCGACCACCAGGGCCACCTCTGCGTGCTGGCTTCTGCGGGCGAGTTCGAGAAGATCAAGCGCCTGGCCAGCCAGCCGCGCTTCATCTGCTTCAACTGCGGCCGCGTCGCCGACGAGAAGTGTAACCTCTGCAATCCCATGTCCCTCACCGACTGACCCCCCGCCGGGTCAACGTTCATTGCCTTGCATCGAGGCGCCGGGGTATAATACCCCCTCATGGACGCCGTGGTTCTGGCCGCGGGCATTCCGCGGGAGGGTGAGCCGCTGTATCCCCTGACCCGAGGGCTCTCCAAGGCGCTGCTCCCCGTGGCGGGCAAGACCATGCTGCAGTGGGTGCTGGAGGCCCTGGCCGCCGCGCGGAGCGTCGGGCGGGTGGTGGTCGTGGGCCCGGAAGCGGGCCTTTCCTTTCCGCGGGAGCTGTACTACCTGGAAAGCAAAGGCGGGTACCTGGAGAACGTGCTGGCCGGGGCGCGCCGGATCCTGGAACTGGACCCCGGGGCTCAGCGCCTGCTGTTGGTCTCCGCGGACATCCCGGCGATCAGGGCCGAGCACATCGACTGGGTGGTCAGCCAGGCCGAGGACAGCGACCACGACTTCTATTATTGCGTGATCGACCGCAAAGCCATGGAAGGCTCCTTCCCCGGCTGCCGTCGCAGCTTTTTCCGGTTCCGCGACCGGGAGGTGTGCGGCGGGGACCTGGCCGTGGTCGGCGCCTCGGTGTTCGCCATGGACACGGGGCTCTGGCGAAGGCTTTCGGAGGCGCGCAAGAACCGCTGGAAGACCGTGGGGGCCATCGGTCCCCTGGTGCTGCTGCGCTTTCTGCTGGGGAGGCTGACTATCGAGGAGGCGGTGCGCGTGGCCAGCCGTCGCCTGGGCATCCGCGGTCGGGCCCTGGACTGCCAATTCCCGGAGGCTGGCATGGACGTGGACAAGCCCTTCCAGCGCGACCTGGTGGAGGAAGCCCTGCGCTGGCGGGGGAGTCGTTGAGCCTGGACCGGTTGCGGCGCCTGGACGCGCGCGGGACTGCCCGGCTGCGGGCCCTGGCGTCCGGGCGCGCCGCCCGCGCGGCCCTATCGGTCGCCGCCCACTCCGGCGACTCGATCGTGCTGGTGCCCGTCCTGGCCCTGCTGTGGTGGCTGGAAGGCTTTTCCGCCAGCAGCATCGTCGTGTCCCTGGCAGCCGGTTTTTTGCTTTCCGTGGTGCTCACCACCCTCGTGAAGTACGCCGTGCGCCGCCGCCGCCCCGCCGGCGACTGGGGCGCGCTATACCGGAAAACCGACCCGCACTCCTTCCCCTCGGGGCACGCCTCCCGGACCGTCACCCTGACGGTGATCGTGCTGGCCCGCGGGCTGGTGCTGCCGGGCTTGCTGCTGGCCCTCTGGTCACTGCTGGTGGGCGTCGCCCGCGTGGCGCTTGGGGTGCACTACCTGCTGGACGTGACCGCCGGCTACCTGCTCGGCCTGGCCATCGGCGGGGTCGTGGCGGTGTGGCTGCTGCACGGCCTGCCCTGGTGAGCGCGCCGGGCGAGCTGCCGGTTTCCTGCAACAAAGACTGCGGGGGCGGCTGCGCCCTGCTCGCCCGCGTGCGGGATGGCCGCCTGGAGGCCATCCGCGACAACCCCCTGCGCCCACCGCTGGCGCGCGGCTGCGCCCGCGGCTACGCCATGAGCCGGATGGTCTACGCCCCGGACCGGCTCACCCGTCCGCTGCTGGCCGACGGGCCGCGGGGCTCGGGGAGGTTCCGCGAAGCCGGCTGGGACGAGGCCCTGCGCCGCGTGGCCGAGGGGCTGGCCGCAATCCGGGAAAGGCACGGGCCCCGGGCCGTGCTCCTGCTAGGCGGCTCCGGCTCCTGCCGGGGGGCCCTGCACAACACCGGGCTGCTCGGCGAGCGTTTTCTTTCCCTGTTCGGGGGCTTCACGGGCACCTCGGGCAGCTTCAGCTCGGCCGCCGAGAGGTTCGTGGCGCCCTTCGTGTTCGGCACGCCTCACACGGGCTTGGACCCGGCCACGCTCGAGCGCTCCCGCCTGATCCTGCTGTGGGGGGCCAACGTGGCCGACGTGCGCTTCGGGGCCTGCCTGGAGTCCTGGGTCCGGCGCTGCCGGCAGCGGGGCGTTCCGGTGGTGGCCGTGGACCCGCGGCGCTCCCGCACTGCCTCGCGCCTCGCCGACGAGTGGGTTCCCGTGCGGCCCGGTACCGACGCGGCGCTCATGGCCGCCGTGCTGCACGTGCTCCTGGAGGAGGGTCTCGTGGACCGGGACTTCCTCGGTCGCTACACCACTGGCTTCGAGGCGGTGGAGGCCTACGTGCGGGGTAGCGCTCCCCCGGACCGCCGGCCGAAGAGCCCGGCCTGGGCTGAAGGCGTCTGCGGTACGCCGGCCTCGACGATCGTGCGCCTGGCGCGGCGCTACGCGGCAGCCCGCCCGGCGGCGCTCCTCCCCGGGCTCTCCATCCAGCGCACCGTCGGCGGGGAGGAGGCCATGCGGATGAGCGCCGTGCTGCAGGCGGCCACGGGCAACGCGGGCGTGAGCGGCGGCTCCACCGGCGGCTGCAGCTGGGGAAGGCTGCCCGGGCCGCGCTGCGGCCGCCTGCCGGTGCCCGCCGGGGCGGAGCCTACGGTGCCCGTGTACCGCTGGGCCGACGCCGTGCTGGAGGGCAAGGGCGGCGCGCAGCCCGGCACGGCGGCCGGCGGGTTCCCGAGCGACATCCGCGCGGCTTACAACCTCGGCGGCAATTACCTGTGCCAGGGAAGCGACGTGGCTAAGAGCATGCGGGCCTTCGCGGGCCTGCAATTCGCCGTGACCCACGAGCACTTTATGACCCCCACCGCGCGCTGGAGCGACGTGGTGCTGCCGGCCACCACCTTCCTGGAGCGCGAGGACATCGTGTTTCCGGAGGGCAACTATCTGTTCTACTCCCACCGGGTGATCGCCCCGGTCGGGCAGGCCCGCGACGACTACGACGTCCTCTGCGAGCTGGCCGAACGCCTCGGCTTCGGGACTGAGTTCTCCGGGGGCAGGGACGAGGCCGCCTGGCTGGAGCACTTCCTGGCGGAGTCGGAGGTGGCGGACACCGAGGAGTTCCGCCGCAGCGGGGTGTATGCGGGGCGGGAGCAGGAGCGCACCGCGCTGGAGCAGTTCATCGCCGGCCCGCAGGCTCACCCCCTGGCCACGCCTTCGGGGCGCATCGAGCTGGCCTCGGCGGCCTACGCCCGCACCGGCTTTCCGGCGGTGCCGGCGTTCCGCGGCCTGCCCCCCGACCCGGAGCATCCCCTGGCCCTGATCACCCCGCACGCCCGCTACCGCATCAACTCCCAGTATTCCAACGACCCCGGGCTGCGGGCGCGCGAGCCCCAGGTTCTGGTCATGCACCCGCGGGACGCGGCGGCAAGAGGGGTGGCCGATGGGGCCCGGGTCCTGGTGTCCAGCCCCCAGGGCCGGGTGCGCGTGCCGGTGAGGGTCACCGAGGATATCATGCAGGGGGTGGTCTGCCTGCCGGCGGGGGCGTGGCCCGAGCTGGACGAAAACGGCACGGACACGGCCGGCTCGCCCAACCTGCTCACCTCCACCGAACCGACCCTGCCCAGCCAGGGCTCCCGCACCCACTCCGGGTGGGTCGAGGTACGGCCGGCGTAGGCCCGCGGGACACAGGCCCGGCTACTGGTTCACCTCTACGATGGCGTTCCCGTCGGTCTGGCTCATCTCCAGGAGCGAACCCCATCAGGGCAGCAGGTCTAGCAGCAGGCGGCAGAGGACCAGCTGCCCGGCGGAGCTCAGGTGCAGCCCATCGGGCTCCAGCGCCGCCCCGCCCAGGGCTTCGAGCCCCGCCGCCAGGTCCGCCAGGGCGAGCTTCCTGCGTGCCGAGAGCTCGCGAATGATCCGGTTGGCGGCGGCCAGGATCGCCTCGTCATAGCGGTTGCCGGACTCCGGGAAGAAGGCGGCGAAGCGGGTGTTGTCCGCGGGCGGCAGGGTGACCAGCACGATGCGCTTGCCGGCGGCCTGAA
>Ga0315273_10003422_pt1 | contig 19113 bp, 13 predicted proteins | sample YL17G02_0_MG_FD_205753 | JGI IMG/M metagenome (GOLD analysis project Ga0315273, IMG submission 205753) | Sediment microbial communities from Yellowstone Lake, YNP, Wyoming, USA - YL17G02_0 | ecosystem: Environmental > Aquatic > Freshwater > Lake > Sediment | place: USA: Wyoming | collected...
AAGGCCACGAACCCCGGAAATGCAAACACGCCAATTTACAGACCCCACAGATGTTGCAGACCGTATCCTCGCGAAAAACGTGCATGTTCGGGAGGAAGCACCTACACTACTTGGCCCCGGCCGGCGCGCCCTCACCCACGACCACGGCCTTCATGATCATCACGGGTTCAACGGGGACGTCCTTGGCGAAGGGCCCGCCCGAACCGGTCGTCAGGTTGGCAATCCTGTCGACGATATCCATCCCCTCGACCACCTTGCCGAACACGCAGTAGCCGAACCCCTGCGGCGAGTCGTCGGTGTGGTCGAGGAAACCGTTGTCCTTGTGGTTGATGAAGAACTGGCCGGTGGCCGAGTTCACCTCGCCGGTACGCGCCATCACGATGGTGCCGCGGAGGTTCTTGAGCCCGTTGCCGGCCTCGTTGACGATCGCCGGTCGCTTCGGCTTCTCGCGGTAGTCGATGGTGACCCCGCCGCCCTGAATCATGAAGCCCTTGATGACTCGATGGAAGATAAGGCCATCGTAGTACTTGGCGCGTACATAGGTGAGGAAGTTGGCGACCGTCTTGGGCGCCTTGGCGGACTCGAGCTCCACCACGATCACGCCCTTGTTGGTCTCCAACCGCACCCGCGGCTTGCCTTCGCCGGCGGCGAGTGCCACTGCGGGGATGAGGAACAGCAAAGCAGTCAGCAATTTCATCGGTCTATCCCTTTCCTTTCGCGGTCGTCAAGGTGAAGCGGGGTCCTTCTCGCTCCCCCGTCATTTCGATCTTGAGGATTGCGCGCGAGCCTGCCGGAAACGTGGCCGGAAGTGTCTCCTCGCCGCGCAGTATGCCGTTCTCCTCGAAGAGCCGCACGGTGACGCGGGACGAGCCCGCTTGCACCGTGTAGGAGTCCTGGATGATCCCGGCGCCCTTCCTCTTGAGCCCGAAGATCCCCCGGGTGGTGAAGTCGAACGGTTTCATCGCCAACCGCACGCCGTCGACCTCTATCTCGATCGAGCCGGTGGACAGCGGACAGTTGAAATAGAGCTCGAGTCTTGCCTGCCCAGGCACCGGCGTCGGCGCCGGCGCGCCCTGCAGCGAGGCCGGCAACTGGGCGGCGCGGGCCCCTCCCGGCGAGCGCCCGCGCTCGCGTGCGAGGTCGAGGTACTCCTGGCTCAACGTGTCGTTCGGATCGAGAGCCACGGCGTCCTCGAAGCGCGTTTGCGCGTCGTGGACGCGGCCGGAGCGCAGCGCCTCCTGGCCCTCCTCGCGCAACTTGTGAGCCTGCTCCGTGCGCAGCGCCCGAGTCTGCTTGGACTCCCTCGCCGCCCTGGCCGCGGCCAGCAGCTCGCGAGCCCGCGACGCGTACGGCGCCTGGTCCCACACCTCGGCGAGCGCCCTCTCCGCCTCCTCCGGGTTGCCTGAACGCAGTGCCGCTTCGGCCTGGCGCTGCGCCGCCGCGACGCGGTGCCGGCGGCCCGGCTCTCCCGGATCGGCGCCACCGAATGGGCCCCGATCGAGAAATGCGATCAGCACCGCGATAATGGCGCCGGGAAGAAGCACGGCGATCGCCAGGATCATCGCCACCCAGCGTCGCTCGATCGGCTGCCGCCACAGCGATGGAGGCGGCGCCGGCGCCGACGGCGGTGCCACTTCCACGGAGGTCGCGCGCGTCGCGGTGTGCGCCGCGGAGATCGAACGCGGGCCGTCGACCGCCCGTCCTCCCGAGCTGCCGAGAGCCCCCCCTTCCGCGACCCCGCCGGCGAGCACACGGCGCAGGGCGTCGAGGGCGCGGGCGACGTCGGCGCCTTTCTGGTAGCGGCGCGCCGGGTCCTTTTCGAGCAGCTTGAGCAGGATCGGGTTGAACGCCGGCGGCAGTGCCGGCCGCAGGTGACTGGGGATCGGCGGCGCCTCGTGAACGATCTTGTAGCTGACCTCGGTGAGCGAGTTGCCGCCGAACGGGCGCGATCCGGTGAGCAGCTCGAAGACGACGACGCCGAGCGAGAACAGGTCGCTGCGGCCGTCCACCGGCGTGCCGGCGACCTGCTCTGGCGACATGTAGTTGGGCGTGCCGATGAACTGCCCCTCGGCGGTGAGGTTCGACGACTCCAGCCGCGCTACGCCGAAGTCGGTGATCTTGATCGCCCCCTGAGTGGTGATGAGGATGTTGGCGGGCTTGATGTCGCGGTGGATCACACCGCGTGCGTGAGCGTAGTCGAGCCCCGAGGCGAGCGCCGAGCCGACCCGCGCCACCTCGCTGTAAGTGAACATGTGGCCGCTCTTGAGCAGCTCCTTGAGACTCTTGCCCTCGACGTACTCCATCGCGATGAACGACAGGCCGGTGGCGTCGTCCACGCCGGCATCGAACACTGTGACGATCCCCGGATGAGTGAGGAGACCCGCGGCCTGAGCCTCGCGCAGGAACCGCTGACGGAACTCCTCGTCCTCCTCGACCTCCGCCGGCACGTTGAGCGTCTTGAGGGCGACAAGGCGCCCGATCACGGGGTCGCGGGCAAGGTAGACAACACCCATCGCCCCCTTGCCGAGGACCCGCTCGAGCAGGTAGCGCCCCAGTTGCTTGAGCTCGCTCGCCACAGCCCCTAGTCTCTCTTCCCGGTCCCCGGTCCCCGGTCCCCGGTCCCCGGCGTGGGGGGCGGAATCACCACCAGCACCTCACCCGGTGCCGCGACATCGAGCGCCTCACGGGCCGCCCGCACCTTGGCCTCGCGCTCGTGCCGCAGCGCCTCCACCTCGCGCGCCAGCCGCCTGCGCGACACCTCGAGCTCCTGCCGGTGCATCTCGAGCTGTGCCAGCTCACGCTGCGTCTCGCGCACACGCTCCGATCCCCGCCACCACCCCCAGGCCACGAGGGTGAGGAGCAGAGGCGCGATCACGAGCAGCGCGCGGCGCACCGGGAGCTTCACCTGGCGAATAGCTCCTTTCCGGGGAAGCTGGCGGCATCGCCGAGCTCCTCCTCGATGCGGAGCAACCGGTTGTACTTGGCGATCCGCTCTCCCCGCGACGCCGACCCGGTCTTGATCAGCCCGCTGCCGCACGCGACCACGAGATCGGCGATCGTCGTGTCCTCGCTTTCACCGGAGCGGTGAGAGACCACCGCCCGCCACCCGTGATGCAGCGTCAAGCGGAGCGCGTCCTGGGTCTCGGAGAGGCTGCCGATCTGGTTGAGCTTGATCAGCACGGCGTTGGCGACGCCTTCGCTGATGCCGCGGGCGATGATCGCCGGGTTGGTGACGAAGATGTCGTCGCCGACCAGCGTCACCTTGCGGCCGAGGCGCTCGGCGAGCTGCTTCCAGCCGTCCCAGTCGTCCTCGGCGAGGCCGTCCTCGATCGAGACGATCGGAAAATCGCGCACCCACTCCTCGTACAGCGCGATCAGGTCCCTCGCCGCGAGACCGTGCCGGCCCTCGCCGGGGAGGAAGTAGCCCTCGCCGGTGCGCAGCTCGCTGGCCGCGACGTCCAGCGCGATCGAAACCTGCTTGCCGGGGATGTAGCCGGCATCCTCGATCGCCGCCACCAGGAACTCCAGGGCAGCCCGATTGCTCGGCAGGTTCGGCGCGAAGCCGCCCTCGTCGCCGACCGCCGTCACGTGCTTGGCGGCCTTGAGCTTGTCGCGCAGGGCGTGGAACACCTCGACGCCGGCGCGCAGCGCCTCGGCAAACGTGTCGAAACCCCACGGCACCGCCATGAACTCCTGGACGTCGAGCGAGTTGTCCGCATGCGCGCCGCCGTTGATCAGGTTCATGCACGGCACCGGCAGCACCCGCGCGCCGGTGCCGCCGAGATAGCGGTACAGAGGCAGCCCGGTCTGCTCCGCCGCGGCCCTCGCCACGGCAAGAGACACCGAAAGGATCGCGTTGGCGCCCAGCCGGCTCTTGTCGGCGGTGCCGTCCAGCTCGCGCATCGCCTGGTCGGCGCCCTGCTGATCGCGCGCGTCCATCCCTTCGATGTGCTCGGCGATCTCACCGTTGACGTTCTCGACGGCGCGCAGCACGCCCTTGCCGCGGTAGCGCTTCTTGTCGCCATCGCGCAGCTCCAGCGCCTCGCGGGTGCCGGTCGAGGCCCCCGACGGAACGATCGCGTGCCCGACAGCCCCGCCCGACAGCACCACCTCCGCTTCGACCGTGGGGTTGCCCCGCGAGTCGAGCACCTCACGACCGATGACAGCTTCGATCTCAAACATTGTTCTCCGCCTCCTTCAAGTTGCTGACCAGCCGTCGCGCCGCGCGCACCAGCTCGCGCAACTGGCGGCTCGATGTTCCTTCGGCATACAGTCTCAGCTTCGGCTCCGTCCTCGCGGCCCGCAGCAGCACCCAGCCGCCGCCCTCGACCTCGAGCAGCAGACCGTCGCTGCGATCGTCGCGCAGCACTTTGAGACCCGCGAGCTGTTTGAACGCACGCGATTCGATGGCCATCAGCGCCGCCTGCGTGCGCTCGTTGAGGGGGAGCTGCACACGGCGCGACACCAGCATCCCGAAGCGCGCGAACAGCCGGCGGATCAGCTCGGCGATCGAGCACCCTTCGACCGCCACCATCTCCGCAACCAGCAGCGCCGCGTAGATCCCGTCGCGCTCAGGCAGGTGAGCGCCGACGCCGAGCCCGGCCGACTCCTCGGTCGCGATGGCGAGCCGGCCGGACAGCAGGTAGGGCGCGAAGTGGTAGAAGCCCACCTTCGTCTCGATCAGCTCGCAGCCGGCCGCGGCGGCGGCCCGGTCTACCAGCCGGGTCGTGCCGATGGTGCGGCCGACCCCGCCCTTGATGCCGCGCCGCCGGAGCAGGTAGTCGACGACCAGCGCTATCGCGAGGTTGGCTGGGACCGGCCGGCAGGCGCCATCGATGACCCCGAAGCGGTCAGCATCGCCATCGGTCGCGAGACCGAGCATTGCGCCGGACTCCCGCACCCGCTCGCGCAACCGGCCGAGGTTGCCGGGCGTGCACTCCGGCGCGTAGCCGCCGAAGTAGGGGTCCTTGGTGGTGTGCACCGCGAACGTCGGAACTCCGTTGGCTAGCAGTACCCGGTCGAGGAACTCGCGCGAGGTGCCGAACAGGGGGTCCACGGCCACGGACAGCCCGCTACGCCGCACGGCGTCCCAATCGATGCCGCGCTCGAGGCTGTCGAGGTAGCCGTCGGCGAGCGGCGCTCTGCTGGCGAGCTGCCGCTGCGGCACGAAGAAGTCCTCAAAACCCTTACTGCGCCGCTCCACCTCGTCTTCCACGGCGCCGAGCAGATCGCGCCCGGCCGGCGCGCCGTCGCGGGTGTAGAGCTTCACCCCGTTGTACTCGGCAGAGTTGTGGGATCCGGTGAACATCACGCCGAGATCGGCACCGCGCTCACGCGTCGCGAACGCCAAGCACGGCGTGGGCAGGTCACGGTCCGAGAGCACTGCGGAGATACCGTTGTGTGTCAGTACGTTGACCGCCTCGCGGGCGAACTTCTCGGAGAGCAGCCGGGTGTCGTAGGAGACCAGGACCTCCCGGCACCCGCCCCGGGAGCGCAGGACCTCCACGGTGGCGTCGAGGACCAGCCGCACGTTACGGAAGGTGAAGTCCTGGCCCACGATGCCACGCCAGCCGGAGGTCGAGAAGCGGATCATCGCCGTTCGCCGCGAGGCTAGCATACCGCCCACCCCTCCGGTTAAGAGCCGAGAGTCAAGAGTTGAGAGTTAGGAGCAGATAGCCAAGAGCCGCGGGAGTTCTCGATTTCCGACCGCCTTCCTCGACTCTCGACTCTCGACCCGCCATGATTGACTTGCCGGCATAGACTGGAGATGCAGTGACACGCGCTCCCATCTACATGGACTACAACGCCACGACGCCGGTCGACCCGCGGGTGCTCGAGACCATGCTGCCGTGCTTCACCGAGCACTTCGGCAACCCGGCGTCGCGCACCCACCCGTTCGGCTGGGCTGCGGCGCGTCTGGTCGACCGCGCCCGCTCGCAGATCGCCACGGGGATCGGCGTCCAGCCCGAGGAGCTGATCTTCACCTCGGGCGCCACCGAGTCCAACAACCTGGCGATCAAGGGCGTTGCGAGGGCGCGCGGCCAGCGGGGCCGGCACGTCGTCACGTGTGCGACAGAGCACCGGGCGGTGCTCGATCCCTGCCAGCGCCTCGCGCAGGAGGGGTTCGAGGTAACGGTGCTGCCGGTCGACGGCCACGGCCGGCTCGACGCGGAGCGGGTGGCCGAGGCGATCACCGACCGCACGGTGCTCGTCTCCGTGATGCTCGCCAACAACGAGATCGGCACGATCCACCCGATCCCGTCCATCGCCGCGGTCTGCCGGGAGCGCGGCGTGCTGCTCCACTGCGACGCGACGCAGGGCATCGGCAAGATCGCCGTCGACGTGGGCACACTCGGCGCCGACCTCATCTCCATGAGCGCCCACAAGCTCTACGGACCAAAGGGGATCGGTGCGCTCTGCGTGCGCCGGCGGCGGCCCCATCTGCGCCTCGAGCCGCTCGTCGACGGCGGCGGCCACGAGCAGGGGATGCGCTCGGGCACGCTCAACGTCCCGGGGATCGTCGGCTTCGCGAAGGCGCTCGAGCTGGCGCTCGCCGAGCTCGACGGGGAGGGGGCCCGCGTCGCCGCGCTGCGCGACGAGCTGCAGCGGCGGATCGTCGCCGGCCTGGACGGCGTGCTGGTGAATGGCGACCCGATCGAGCGCCTGCCCAACACGCTCAACCTCTCGTTCTCCGGGGTCGACGGCAACGCGCTGCTCGTCGGTCTGCACAAGGTGGCGGTGTCGTCCGGCTCCGCGTGCACCTCCGCGGATCCGCACCCCTCGCACGTGCTCGGCGCGCTCGGCCGCTCCCGCGCGCTGGCGGTGGCGAGCCTGCGCTTTTCCCTCGGCCGCGGCAACACCGAGGAGGAGGTCGGCATCGTCGCGGACGCCGTGGTCCGCGAGGTGACCCGCCTGCGCGGCGGCCGGTAGTGAGAAGACCTCAAAGCTGACAGCTCACAGCCGACAGCTCAGAGCTCCCCCACCCACCCAAAGACAAAGGACGGCTGTCTTGCACCGGCGCTTTAGGCTGTCGGCTGTCAGCTGTGAGCTATCAGCTAGAATTGCGGGTCGGCGGCACTAGATGCCTGACTCGATTCCGTCCTCTTTCGACGCCGCCATCGCGGAGCTCCGCACGACGCTCCCCCCAGGGGGCGAGCGGCGTGTGGTGGCTGGGGTGTGCCCGGGCGCGCGCGCTGCGGCAATAGCCGCGCTCGCCGAAGCCGACGGCGGGACGGTCGCGGTCGTACCAAGCCCGCGCGACGCCGAGGAGCTCGCCGCCGGGCTGCGGCTCCTCTTCCCCGACCTCCCGTGCGCTGTTCTCCCGGTCGAAGCCGTCGAGACGTACCAGGGGCACCCGCCGCCGCTCGGCGCCACCGCCGCCGTCGTCCACGCCCTCCTCGCGGCGGCCTCCGGAGCAGTCCGAGTCCTCATCGCCCCGGCGCGTCTCTTGCTCTACCCGCTCCCCGACCCGCGCCGGCTCGCCGGTCGTGCGGTGCTCGTCCGGCCCGGCGACCCGATTGACCCTCTCGACCTCGCCGTCACTCTCGCCGGGGGCGGCTACCGCCGCGTCGAGGTCGTCGAGGAGGCGGGCGAGTTCGCCGTGCGCGGCCAGGTTATCGACGTCGGCACCCCCGACCGCTTCGTGCGCGTCCTCCTCGACGTCGACACCGTGGAGCGGCTCGCGGAATTCGACCCGGCGACGCAGCGCTCCGCCGGACCCATGGAGATGACCTCATTCGCGCCGCTGCGCCTGTTCAGCGCGACGGCTGACGCCCGCACCGCGCTCGCCGCCCGCCTCGAGGCGCACGATTGCCCGGCCGCCGCCATGGCCGCCCTCGACGGCATCAACCCGCACTGGTGGGAGGGACTGCTCGGTTGGACCGAGAGCCACCTGAAGCTCTGGCAGATTCTGCCGCAGCTCGTGGTGTGCGAGCCAGCGCCGGTTCTCGCCGAGGTGGGGCGAACTATGGCGGCGCTCTCCCGCGCCCGCGCCGCGCTCGCCTCGGACCAGGCGAGCCTGCCCGAGCCGGAGGCGTGGCTCGTGGAATCAGCCGAGGTCGAGCGGGTCGTCGCCGACGCCGACGCCATCGTCGAGCTGGCGATCGACGAGGGAGCGCCGACGGTGCGCGTCCGCACGGCGCCGACGCCGGCGCTCGCCAGCCGGCCGCAGGCGCTTGTCGACGAGCTGCGCCGCGGCATCGGCGACCGGCTCGCCCAGGCGCTGGTCGCGGCTTCTCCGGGCGAGGCGCAGCGCCTGCTCCACCTGCTCGCCGACGCGGAGATCGCGGCGACCCAGGGATGGCCGCGCGGCGCCGAGGTGGGCATCGTCATCGGCGACCTGGCGCGCGGCTTCACCTGGCACGAGGCGCGTTTCACCGTGTTCGGCCGCGGCGACATCACGACGCTGCCGCCGCCGGCTCGGCAGCGGCGGACGCTCGCCAACGTGCTCGCCGAGCTGCGCGACCTCAAGGCCGGCGACGTGGTCGTCCACGTCGAGCACGGACTCGGCCGATTCCTCGGCCTGCGCACCCTCTCCATCGACGGCGCCGCCCACGAGTGTGTCGAGCTCGAGTACGCCGGCGGCGGCAAGCTCTTGGTGCCGATCGAGCGCGCCGACGTGCTCGAGAAGTACGCCGGCGCCGAGGACGGCGCCCCCCGTCTCGATCGCCTCGGTGGCGTGAGTTGGGCGCGCACCAAGTCGCGCGTCAAAAAGGCGCTCAAGGACCTCGCCGAGGAGCTCCTCAAGGTGCACGCGCAGCGCGAGGTTTCGCCGGGGTTCGCGTTCTCCCGCGACGGCCCTTGGCAGCGCGAGTTCGAGGCCTCGTTCGAGTACGAGCTGACCGCCGATCAGGGGAATGCAATCGGCGAGGTCAAGCACGACATGGAGTCGTCACGCCCGATGGACCGCCTGCTCGTCGGCGACGTCGGCTACGGCAAAACCGAGGTGGCGATGCGCGCCACCTTCAAGGCGGTGATGGACGGCAAGCAGGTGGCGCTGCTGGCGCCGACGACGATTCTCGCGGAGCAGCACTACCGCACGTTCAGCCGTCGCTTCGCCGGGTTCCCGGTAGAGATCCGCTGGCTGTCGCGCTTCCTGCCCGCAGCGGAGCGGCGAGACGTGGTCAACGCACTCGCCGCCGGCATCGTCGACATCGTCATCGGCACCCACCGGCTGCTCGGCGGCGACGTGCGCTTCCGCGATCTCGGCCTGGTCGTCATCGACGAGGAGCAGCGCTTCGGCGTGGCGCAAAAGGAGAAGCTCAAGTCCGTGCGCGCATCGGTCGACCTACTGTCGCTGTCGGCGACGCCGATCCCGCGCACGCTCAACCTCGGCCTGATTGGGCTGCGCGACGTGTCGATCATCGAAACGCCGCCGCGCGACCGACTGGCGGTGCAGACGCACGTGCTGCCGTTCCGCCGAGAGACGGTGCGCGAGGCGGTGGTCACCGAGTTGGCGCGCGGCGGCCAGGTGTTCTTCGTCCACAACCGGGTGGCGTCGATCGGCGCGATGGCGACGCTGCTGCACGAGATCGTGCCCGAGGCGCGGGTCGTCGTCGCCCACGGCCAGATGGACGAGCGGCAGCTCGAGAAGGCGGTCGACAGCTTCATCGCTGGCACTGCCGACGTCCTTCTCGCCACCGCGATCGTCGAGAATGGGCTCGACATCCCCAACGCCAACACGCTCATCGTCAACCGCGCCGACCGCTTCGGCCTCGCCCAGCTCTACCAGCTCCGCGGCCGCGTCGGTCGCTCCGACCGCCTCGCCTTCGCCTACCTGCTGGTGCCGCCCGAGCGCTCGCTCTCCGACGAGGCGCGCGAGCGCCTGGCGGCGATCATCGAGTTTGCCGATCTCGGCGCCGGGTTCCGCATCGCCGCCCGCGACCTCGAGATCCGCGGCGCCGGCTCCCTGCTCGGCGCCGAGCAGCACGGCCACCTGCGCGCCGTCGGCTACCAGACCTACTGCCACCTTCTCGAGGAGGCGGTGGCCGAGCTGCGCGGCGAGGCGCCGCCGCCGGCGCCGGCTGCCGTCGAGCTGCACCTTGGTCTCGACCTGAGGCTTCCCGAAGGCTTCATCCCGGAGGAGATGCTGCGCCTCGTGGTCTATCGGAACGTCGCCGCGGCCCGCAGCGACGAGGATCTCGCCCGCCTTGCCGAGGAGCTTGCCGACCGCTTCGGCCCGCCGCCGCCCCAGCTCGCCAACCTGCTCCTCCACCAGCGGCTGCGCCGGCACGCCGAGGAGCGTGGGATCGTCAAGGTGCGCCGCGGCGCCGCCGCCTACGAGCTGGTGCTCGACGCCAACCACCCGGCGGCTCACGCCACCGGCGTGCGGCTGCTGACCACCGTGCCGGGGGCGGCCGCGACGCCCGCCGGCGCGGTCCGCTTGCCCGGTCTCCCGCGTGACCCGGTCGAGGCGGCCGGCGCCCTGCTCGAGCTGCTCGGGGGGTAGAGAAAATGGGCGGAGGCAAGCTCCGTCCCTACACCAAAGAACTGGGCCGCTCGTCGGGCATGCCCGTGTCCGTGTAGGGGGCCAGCTTGCCTGGCCCCTTTTCGCTTGGGCTCCCCCGGCCCTCTTTGGCGACTGTTCGACCGGGCTTGGCGACCCCCCACCCGAACCCTCCCCCACAAGCCGCCTGCGGCGTCTTGGGGGGAGGGACCTGCAAGGAGCGGGCTCGTCCCGCTGGGGGCGGGACGAGCCCTGCAATCTAGCGCAGGACGACGAGGATCTGGCCGCCGTCGACGGTCATGCCTGGGGTGACTGCCACGCTCTCCACGGTGCCGGTTCCCTCGGCGCAGATCTGGTTCTGCATCTTCATCGCCTCGAGGACAACGAGCGGCTGGCCCGCCACGATCTCTTGACCCGGGACGACGGTGACGCTCACCACTTTGCCGGGAATGGGGGCGCGCACCTCCTGCGGCCCTGTAGCCGCAAAGCCGTCGGCCACCTCGCGCTCCAGCGGATCCCGGAGATGGACCTGAAACTCCCGGTCGCCGAGCGAGATGCGCCAGCGGTTCGGGCCGTCCCGGCGGCTGGCGACGGCCAGCGTACGGCCATCGGCGCAAAGCATCGCCGAGAGCCCAGCCGCCACCGGCAGGAACTCGAGCGCGTACGAGCTGCCGTCGACCGCGACCTCGAAGCGCTCGCCGATACGCCTGACGTCGACGTCGACGCGTCGGTCCCCCCGCGCCACCCACCACTTCATTGCCCGCCCCCACCCGACCCGGGGCTCGGGGTTCGGGGTTCGGGGCGCGAAAAGAAACGGGGGCGCGGAGCGTGGGGTGCGGGGCGCGCGGCGGCTCCTGCGGGATCGTTGGATCCGATACGAGCCCCGAGCCCCGAGCCCCGAGTCCCGCTCATCAGGGGTACCTGCCGTGAGCGGTGCGGCGGCCCTCGTCGCGCCAGCGCGCGCCCTCGCGCTCGCACACGTCGAAGCCGTCGCGCGGCAGGCGCGACGCCTCCTCGGCGGCAAGGCACGCGGCCGCGACGATCGCCAGCTCCTCGAGGGCGGGGTCGCCGCGCGCCTCGAGCGTCTCTACCGAGCCGGACGCCAGCAGCTCGTCGAGCAACCCGGTGTGCAGCGCCCCCTGCTGGAACGCCGGCACGTCGAGCAGCAGCCGGAACAGCGGCAGCGTGGTGGCGATGCCGCTGATGCGATACTCCATCAGCGCCCGCCGCAGCCGGGCGAGCGCCCGCGGGCGGTCCTCCGCCCACACCAGCAGCTTGGCGAGCATCGGGTCGTAGTCGAGTGGCACCACCGAGCCCTCGCGGACGCCGCTGTCCACCCGCACCCCGGGGCCGCCGGGGCGCTGCAGGAGCTGGATCGTCCCCGGCGACGGGGCAAAGCCGCGCAGCGGGTCCTCGGCGTAGACGCGGCACTCGACCGCGTGCCCGCGCGGCTGGAGAGCGTCCTGGCGCAACGAGATCGCCTCGCCGAACGCTTCGCGGATCATCTCCTGCACGAGGTCGACGCCGTACACCAGCTCTGTGACCGGATGCTCGACCTGCAGGCGCGTGTTGACCTCGAGAAAGTAGAACTCGCCGCTCGGCGCGAGCAGGAACTCGACGGTACCGGCCGACCGGTAGCCGGCCGCGCGCGCCACCGCCACTGCCGCGGCACCGAGACGCGCGCGCAGGGCGGCGTCCACCGCCACCGACGGCGCCTCCTCGAACACCTTCTGATGGCGGCGCTGCAGCGAGCACTCGCGCTCGCCGACGTGCACCAGGTTGCCGTGGCGGTCGCCGAGGATCTGCACCTCGATGTGGCGCGGCCGCTCGATGTACCTCTCGGCGTAGACGCGCGCATCGGCGAAGAACGCCGCGCCCTCGGCGCTGGCACGTTCGAGCGCCTCCGCGATCTCGCCGGCGTCGCGCACCAGGCGCATCCCCTTGCCGCCGCCGCCGCCGACCGCCTTGAGCAGCACCGGATAGCCGACCCGCTTCGCGAACGCCGTCGCCTGCGCGGCATCGGCCAGCGGCTCGCTACCGGGGACGACCGGCACGCCGACCCGCTGCGCCAGCCCACGGGCGGCGGTCTTCGAGCCGAGCAGCTCGATGACCTCGGGGGGCGGGCCGATCCACACCATCCCGGCCGCCGCGACGGCGCGGGCGAAGCCGGCGTTCTCCGCGAAGAACCCATAGCCGGGGTGGACCGCGCCGGCGCCCGAGGCGCGGGCGGCCGCGAGCACGGCCTCCTCGTTGAGGTACGACTCGCGCGCCGGCGCCGGCCCGAGGCGGACGGCGTGGTCGGCGGCGAGCACGTGCGGCTGGGTGCGGTCGACGTCGGAGTACACCGCCACGCTCTCCAGCCCCATCTCGCGGCACGCGCGGATGATGCGCACCGCGATCTCGCCCCGGTTGGCGATGAGAACCCTCATCGCTCACACCCCCACCCGGCTGACAGCTCACAGCCGACAGCTGACAGCACCCCCACCCAACCCTCCTTGCCCAAGCCCGACTGGAAGGGTGGGGGACCTGTGAGCTGTCGGCTGTCAGCTGTTAGCTGCCTCATAGCGGGATGTTGCCGTGCTTCTTGGGGGGCATCCAGTCGCGCTTGTTGGCGGCGAGTTGCAGCGCGGTGATGACGCGGCGCCGCGTCTCGCGCGGCCGGATGATGGCGTCGACGAAGCCGCGCTCGGCGGCGACGAGGGGGTTGGCGAACTTCTCGACGTACTCGCCGACCAGCTCGGCGCGCCGCGCTTCGGGCTCGGCCGCCTTCTCGATCTCGCGCCGATAGAGGATGTTCACCGCGCCTTGCGGCCCCATCACGGCGATCTCGGCGGTGGGGAATGCAAAGTTGAAGTCGGTGCGGATGTGCTTGGAGCCCATCACGCAGTAGGCGCCGCCGTACGCCTTGCGGGTGATCACCGTGATCTTCGGCACGGTCGCCTCGGCGAGCGCGTAAAGCAGCTTGGCGCCGTGGCGGATGATGCCGCCATGCTCCTGCTCGACGCCCGGCAGGAACCCCGGCACGTCCTCGAGGATCAGCAGCGGGACGTTAAAGGCGTCGCAAAAGCGGGTGAAGCGCGCGCCCTTGTCGGAGGAGTTGATGTCGAGCACGCCGGCGAGGTGGTTCGGCTGGTTGGCGACGATGCCGACCGGCCGCCCGCCGAGGCGGACGAAGCCGACCACGATGTTGCGGGCGAAGTGCTCGTGCACCTCGAGGAAGTCGCCGTCGTCCGCGATCGTGCGAATCAGCTCCTTGACGTCGTACGGCTTGTTTGGGTCCTCGGGGACCAGCCGGTCCAGGTGCTCGTTCTCGCGGTCGAGGGGATCGGCCGTCTCGCGCACCGGCGGGTCGGCGGCGTTGTTGAGCGGCAGGAACGACATCAGCCGCCGAATTCGCGCCAGCGTGTCGATGTCGTCGGCGCAGGCGAAGTGGGCGACGCCGGAGATCTGCGCATGCGTGCTCGCCCCGCCGAGGCGCTCCATCGTCACCTCTTCGTGGGTGACGGTGCGGATCACCTCGGGGCCGGTGACGAACATGTAGCTCGTCCCCTTGGCCATGAAGACAAAGTCGGTGATCGCCGGCGAGTACACGGCGCCGCCGGCGCACGGGCCCAGGATCGCCGAGATCTGCGGGATCACCCCCGACGAGATGGTGTTGCGCAGGAAGATGTCGGCATAGCCGCCGAGCGAGACCACGCCCTCCTGGATACGGGCGCCGCCGGAGTCGTTGAGGCCGATCATCGGGATGCCGAACTTGAGGGCGAGGTCCATGATCTTGCAGACCTTCTCTGCGAACGCTTCCGACAGCGAGCCGCCGAACACCGTGAAGTCCTGCGCGAACACGGCCATCGAGCGGCCGTCGATACGGCCGAAGCCGGTAATCACGCCGTCGCCGGGGATGCGCTGCTCCTCCATGGAGAAGTCGTGGCAGCGGTGCGTCACCAGCCGGTCAACCTCCTCGAACGAGCCGGCGTCGAGGAGGACGTCGATGCGCTCGCGAGCGGTCAGCTTCCCGGCGCCGTGCTGCTTGGCGATGCGGTCCTTGCCGCCGCCCTCCAGGCTTGCCGCTTCGAGCTCTTGCAGGCGCTGCCGAAAGTCGCGACTCACACCCACCCCACCTCGAGACCGGGCTCGTGCCCCGGCTGCATTGGAAAGCAACGTATGCTATCACGGTGATCGCATGGCAGCGGGCGTGACCCCCGACCTCGGCGCGCTGGCGGAGCGGATCCGGGAGGCGAGACTCCCCGGCTTCGTCGACCTCTACGCGACTCGCACCGCCGAAGCGTGGTGGCGGGTGGGCGGCAGCGGGGTGACAGCTCGTCGCGAGCTCGTCCGCGAAGGAGCGGCGGTGCGCTTTCCGGGATCGCTCGTCTCCAGCGACGGCCTCGATCGACTCGTGCTCGCTGAGCTCCTCGGCCTCCCGGCGCGGACCTTGCCGGCGTTTTCCCTGCCGCCGTTCCCGCGTCCGCCGGAGATCGCGCCCGTCATCGAGGCGACCGGCGTGGCGGAGTGCGAGCTGCACTGGCGGGGCGGCTGGGCGACGCTGCTCGCGGACGGTCGCGCCACGTGGCTGCGGCGCCCCGAGCTGCTCGAGGTCACGCTGCCGGACGGCCAGCGCTTTCTCCACGCCTGGCCGCTCGCGGCGGGCTGGGCGCCGCCGCAGGCAACGCCGGCGCCTGCGAGCCAGCCGCGGACCGGCCGGGTCACCGTCCTCCTCGCACCGGCGGCGGCCGCCGTGCTGTTCCACGAGCTGCTCGCCCATCCTCTCGAGGGCGACCTGCTCCTGCGCGGCTCTTCTCCCCTCACCGGCAGGCACGGCGAGCGGGTGTTCTCGATCCCCGTCGATGTCGACGACGACCCGACGGAGCTCGCTCTCCCCGGCGGCTTCTCCGCCGACGACGAGGGCGTCGAGGCGCGCCGACGGCTGCTGGTGCACGACGGTGTGCTCGTCGGGATGCTCTGTGACCGAGCAACCGCCGCGGCGCTCGGCGGCAAGCCGGGCAACGCTCGGCGCGCCACTGTGCACACGCCGCCGCGCCCGCGGGTATCGAACCTCGTCGTCCGCTGCCGGCGCGGCGACGTCGACGCGCTCCGCCGCGAGGCGGCGATCGAGGTGGCCAGCTTCGCGTCGGGCTCGGTGGAGCCCCGCCTCGGCCTGGTGACGCTGGCCGTGCGCGCGGCGTGGGCGGTCCACCGTGGCGCGCGCGTGCGGCCGCTGGCGCCGTTCGTGCTCGCGGGCACGATCGACGAGGTCCTCGGCGGCGTGCGTGCGCTCGCCGGCCCGAGCGTGCCCACCGCCGAGCCCGGGTGGTGCAGCAAGGACGGCGAGGTGGTACCCACCGGGGCGGTCGCGCCATGGGTGCTGCTGGCCGGGGTCGGGGTGCGATGAGCGAGCCCGCCGCCCCGCTGCTTCCCGCGGTCCACAGCGCCGTCGAGGAGCTGCGCCGCCGGCAGGTGCGCTTCGAGGTGTTTGCGCGCGCCGGCGAAAGCACCCACCTGCGCCGTCACCGCGATGCCAGTTGGGAACGCAGGAGCAGCCGCGAGGTCGGCGTTTCCTGCCGCGCCGCCGGCGACGGGACTGCCGGGTTCGCCGCCTCGTCCGGGTCGAGCGCTCGCGCCGGCCGCGAGGCGGCGCGAGCCGCGCTCGGCACCATGCTGCCCGGCCCCGATCCGCTGCCTCCCCGCGACCTTCTCGGCAGCCTGTCCGTGCCTCGGCGGCCGCAACCGAGCAGCGCCGCGGAGCTCGATAGGCTGGCCCGGGAATTCGCCGGCGCGCTCTCGGCCTGGGACGAGCGGCTCCGGCTTCTCGACCTCCGCGTCGTCGAGGGAATGTCGAGCTCGCTGCTCACCACCGGCGAGGGGTTCTCCTGCGCGACCGAGGCCGGGGGCGGCATCGTCGAGGCGCTGCTCGCGCCCGCGCAAGGCCCGCTGCGCCTGGTGCACTGGGCGGCGCGCGCGGTGCGCGACCTGCAGCCGGAACGCCTCGTCCCGCCGGTCGGCGAAGCCGCGCTCGCGCTCGCCGGAGGTCACGGGGTGCGCCGGCACCTCGCCGACGTCGTGCTCGCCCCGGCGGCGGCTGCCCGGCTGGTGGCGGCGCTGGCGCGCGCCGTGACCTCCTCCGGGCCCGCTGCCGCGCGCTCCGGCGATGCCGGACGGCGACGCACCGGCGGTCACTGGCACATCGTCGACGAGCGCGCCGGCGCTCGCGCCCTGCTTCCCCTCCCGTGCGACGGCGAGGGGTTCCCGGTCCGGCGCATCGAGATCATTGCCGACGGCGCCGTGGTCGGCGGCTGGTCGACGTGGGCGCAGGCGCGCGCAACCGGCCGCACACCGGGCGGCGCCATGCGGCCGTCGTATCAGGACGAGCCGCAGGCCGGGCCGGCGAACCTTGTCGTCCTCGCCGACCAGCCGCAGTCGCACGAGGCGCTGCTGCAACGGCTCGGTCGCGGCTATCTCCTCGACTTCCCCGCCGGCGACGTCCGTGTCGAGGACGGCGGCTTCACGCTACGCGCGGCCGCCCTCGCGGTTACCGGCGGCAAGCCCGACGGCGCGCACCCGATGGTCGAGCTGCGCGGGTCGTTCCGCCGCCTGCTCGGCGCTCTCGACGGGATCGGCGACGACGACGCGTCGTTCTCCTTCCACTGCACGGTCACCACGCCGTCGCTGCTGATCAGGGGGATGGAGATCGCCTGATGGAGGTTTGGAGACACATGAAAACATCGTTGCCGGGTATCGCACTTTGCGCGAACACGGCACCCCGGCAGATGACTGCTGGTCGTGGCGATTGGCACTACCAACGAGGGTAGCGGCAAAGTGCGAGACCCGGCACGCGCGCGCCGACAAGCGGCGCGGCCCGGTCCACGGCGCACGGCGCACGCTTTTCTCGGAAGCCGCTAGAATCAGCCAGGAGGTCAAATGGAGTTTGGCATTCTGGGATTCGAGCTTTCGGGGAAGAGCACGCTGTTTGCGCTGCTCACCGGCCAGGCGGCGGGCGCCGCCCACGGCAAACGCGAGGTGCACCGCGGCATCGCGCAGGTGCCCGACCCCCGGCTGCCCCTTCTCGCGGCGATCTACTCGCCGCGCAAGGTGGTGCCTGCGACGGTGCAGTTCGTCGACGTACCTTCGATCACCAAGGGCGGCTCAGCCTCGCTCAACCTTCCGGAGCTGCGCACCATGGACGGCCTCGCCATTGTCGTCCGCGGCTTCGCGTCGGACGTGGTGCCGCACCCGGAAGGGGATGTCGACCCGGCCCGCGACCTCGAGCTGATCGACACCGAGCTGCTGCTCGCCGACCTCGCGGTTGCCGACGCGCGGCTCGAGCGGCTCGATCGCGAGATCGGCAAGCGCAAGGCGCCGGAGCTCGAGGCCGAGCGCGCTGCGCTCGAGAAATGCCGGCCCGCGTTGTCGGCGGGGACACCTTTGCGCGAGGTGCCGCTCACTCCCGACGAGGGGCGGTTGCTCAAGGGGTTCACCTTCCTCACCCGCAAGCCGCTACTCGTCATCCTCAACGTCGGCGAGAGCGATGTGACCGACCTCGCCGGGGCATCGGCGCGCGCCGGCCTGTCCGCCTTTCTCGGCCGGCCCGGCGTCGCGGTGTGCCCAGTGTGCGCCACCCTCGAGGAGGAGATCTCGCGCCTGGCGCCTGCCGATCAGGCGGAGTTCCTGCGCGAGCTCGGGCTGCCCGACCGCGCCCTCGACCGGGTGCTGCACGCCGCCTACGAGCTGCTCGGCCTGATCTCGTTTCTCACCGTCGGCGAGGACGAGTGCCGCGCCTGGTCGATCCCGTCGGGAACGCCGGCCGTGCGCGCCGCCGGCACCATCCACAGCGACCTCGAGAAGGGGTTCATCCGCGCCGAGGTGGTGCCGTGGCAGGAGCTGCTCGACGCCGGCTCGCTGCCGGTCTGCCGGCAGCGGGGCAGCCTCCGTCTGGAGGGCAAGGAGTACATCGTTCAGGACGGCGACGTCATCACCGTCCGGTTCAACGTATAAGACGCCGTCGCCGCGGCCACGGTCAGCGCGACGGGGGTTGCTTCGGGTCCGGCCCGCCGGGCGTGCCCGGAGGTAATTTCGGCGTCGGCGTGGCCGTCGGGACCGGGATGGCTTCCGGGGCCGGAATCGCCCCGGCCGGGACCTCCGGGGGTTGGTTCGCCGTGGCCGGTGCCGGCGTCGCCGCCGGCACAGCCGCCGGACGGACCGCCATCATCGTCTTGACCGCCGCGGGATCGACGGCGGTCACCGGAAGCGTCCCGGCGGCAACGCGCTTGCGGTACGCCTCGAGGTTGGCCGGTACCTGGAGCTGCGAGTCGAGGACCATAGGATTCTTCTCGGAGTTGGCGAGCTCCGGCATGATGGCGTAGGCCCGTGCGTAGTCGGCGATCGCCCCGTGCTTGCTGCCGCAGCGCTCGCGGGCAAGGCCGAGCATGAAGCGCGCGTAGGGATCATCGGGCTTCTCGTCGAGGGCCCGGGCGAACGATCGTGCCGCATCGCCGCAGCTCCCCTGACGCTGCTGGACGAGACCCAACCGGTAGCGGGCGGCGAAGCTGTGCTTGTCGGCCTTCACGGCCCGCAGCAGCCAGTGCTCGGCGTCGGCGAGGTGATCGGTCGCCGCCAGCAAGACGCCCAGCTCGGTGAGGTCCGCGGCCGTGGCGGTCTTGGCCTCGGCGCGTTCC
>Ga0315273_10003423_pt1 | contig 19110 bp, 15 predicted proteins | sample YL17G02_0_MG_FD_205753 | JGI IMG/M metagenome (GOLD analysis project Ga0315273, IMG submission 205753) | Sediment microbial communities from Yellowstone Lake, YNP, Wyoming, USA - YL17G02_0 | ecosystem: Environmental > Aquatic > Freshwater > Lake > Sediment | place: USA: Wyoming | collected...
TCAAAGACAGGGATGACGAACATCATCAGGATGATCACGACGAGGATGGCCACCGACACAATGACGGCGGGGTAGATCATGGCGGATTTGACCTTCTTTTTCAGGGCCTCCGCCTTTTCGATATAGTTTGACAGTCGGTTCAGGATATTGTCGAGAATACCTCCTTCCTCACCCGCCACGACAAGGTTCGTATAGAGGTCATCGAAGGTGGAAGGGTGCTTTTTGAGGGCTCCGGCAAAGGTAGAGCCGCCTTCTACATCCTCCCTGATCTCGCGGATGATATTTTTGAAGACCTTATGGTCCTGCTGAGAAGAGAGGATGTCCAGCGATTGGACCAGAGGCAATCCGGCGTCGATCATCGTTGCCAGTTGCCGTGTGAAGATGGCGATACTCCGCGGTTTCACCTTCTTCCCCCCTGGCAGGGAAATCTTGAACTCTTTTCCTTTGGTTGCGATTTTGGTGGGAATGATGCTCTGCTGCCTGAGATGGATGCGGATGGCTGCTTCACTCGGGGCTTCCATCTCACCCTTTTTGATCGATCCCTTCAGTGTCTTTCCTTCCCATTTAAAGATTGGCATAATTCACCTTTCCAAATTCCCCTTCCCGCCTTTCGCGACTGTGTCGTAAAGGGGAAACAAAGAAAAATGTCATGCTGAACCTTGTGCTGAACTTGTTTCAGCATTGTTTCAGCATCTAATAGAATCACCTACTTACGAGACCCTGGCACGAAGTGATGAACGAATGTGAATCAATAAATTCAAAGTGACAAAATAATTATTATGAAGCGGCCTCTTCTCGAAGGCGGAATTACGATTTAGGTTGTCTTGGCCTGTCTTTCTCTCTTCCCCCCTTGAATGCCGGCGTTGGATAACATCTGACGGAATTCATCGAGATTATGGCTACGCTCCATGGCGACTTCCAGGGAGATAAAATGACGCTCCACAAGGGAGAGGAGGGCCTGGTTCATCGTCTGCATTCCGAATTTGGCCTGGCCGACCTGCATCAGGGAATAGAGTTGCTGGAGCTTGTCCTCACGGATCAGGTTTCGAATGGCAGGGTTCGGAATCAGAACCTCCATGGCCAGGGCCCGGCCTTTCCCTACTAATTTGGGGAGGAGCTGCTGGGATAGAATTCCCTCAAGAACAAAGGAAAGCTGTGTCCGCACCTGTTGTTGCTGGTGGGGCGGGAAGACATCGATGATCCGGTTGATCGTCTCCACGCAGGAGTTCGTGTGCAGTGTGGCAAAGGTAAGATGGCCTGTTTCAGCGGTCAGAAGGGCCGCTTGAATCGTCTCCAGATCCCTCATCTCACCGATGAGGATGATATCCGGGTCCTGACGGAGGACGTGCCGCAGGGCAGCGGTAAAGCTTTTGGTGTCGGAGTTGACTTCTCTTTGATTGACGATGCAATTTTTGTGGCGATGGAGGTACTCGATCGGATCTTCGATCGTAATGATATGCGCATTTTGCTCATTATTAATCTTGTCGATCATGGCCGCAAGGGTAGTAGATTTCCCGGTGCCGGTGGGGCCCGTTACCAATACGAGGCCTTTGGGCTTCTTAAGCAATTCGTTGACGATGGGAGGGACTCCCAGTTCAGAAAAGTTGAGGATGTCGAAAGAGATCGCCCGTAAGGCTCCTGCCACGGCTCCCCGCTGCATATAGATGTTCCCCCGGAATCGGCTCAGACCCTTGATGCCGAAGGAGAAGTCCAGCTCTGACTCCTCCTCAAACTTATGGCGCTGTGCATCGGTGAGCACACTGTAACAGAGCCGTTTGGTATCGGGAGCGGTGAGGACGGTTTTGTCGATGCTCATCAACCTTCCATCGATCCTGAACTGGGGAGGAGAGCCTGTCGTGATATGTAAATCTGAGGCTTTCTTTTCTATCATGTCTTCAAGTAGTTTCTGTAATTCGATCATGCTTCATCTTCTCCTTTTTACCCCGTTAGAAATAATGCCCCGTTGCTCTGTAGCGGAGTTACATTTCAGAATAATTCCTGCGAGGTTTAATGCCCCGCTGGAATTTCTATCGGGGGTTACTATATCATCGGTCGTCCATGGTCGACCTGAGCACTTCTTCGATCGTGGTCAACCCATCTCGAATCTTAATAATCCCGCTCTGTCTGAGGGTCTTCATCCCTAACCGCATGGCTTCCTTCTTAACCTCCGAGGGCGACGCCCGGGACAGGATGAGTTCTTTGATCTCCTCTTTGATGGCCATTACCTCATAGAGTCCGACCCGGCCTTTATAGCCTGTATTATTGCAGATGGAACATCCTTTTCCTTTGTAAACCGAGAAGGTTTTCACCTCATCCGGCGAAACTCCCAGGTCGATCAGAAGCTGGGGATGAACTTTGATAGGTTCCCGGCATTCCATACAGATCTTCCGAATCAATCTCTGAGCCAGGATGAGGATGACAGCAGAGGAGATCAGAAAGGGTTCAATCCCCATATCGATCAATCGGGTTACGGTCCCGGGAGCATCGTTGGTATGGACGGTGCTCAGGACGAGGTGTCCGGTAAGGGCGGCCTGAACGGCGATCTGGGCGGTCTCGAAGTCCCGGACCTCGCCCACCATGATGATGTCCGGGTCCTGGCGGAGGAAGGCCCGGAGTGAAGAGGCGAAGGTGAGCCCGATCTCTTCATGCATCTGGACCTGATTGATCCCCATAAAATTATATTCCACAGGGTCTTCGGCAGTGGTGATATTTTCCGATTCTTTATTCAATTCAGATAGGGCCGAATAGAGGGTCGTCGTCTTTCCACTTCCTGTGGGCCCGGTGACCAGAATCATCCCTACCGGTTTTCGGAGGGCATTTTTGAAATCCTCAAGGGACGATTCTTCAAACCCTAATTTGACCATGTCCAGTTGTAAAGACGATTTATCGAGAAGGCGAAGGACCACTTTTTCTCCGAAGAGGACAGGGACGGTGGAAACCCGGAAGTCCATCTCCCGGCCTTTGCCGAGGCGCAATTTGATCCTCCCATCCTGTGGAAGGCGCCTCTCAGCGATGTCGAGCCTTGACATGATTTTTAAACGGGAGACGATGGCGTTCTTGATCTGAGTGGGGAGCGTCATCTCTCGCCTCATAACGCCATCGACACGGTATCTGACCCGGAAACTCTTTTCGTAAGGTTCGAAATGGATGTCGCTGGCCCCCAATTTAATCGCCTTGATCAGGACCCCGTTGACGATCTTGATGATCGGGCCTCCGATCTCGTCTGTTTCGTCCCCGGCCTGGTTTTCCACGACCTCAATATTATCGACCGCTCCATGGACTAACTTATCAAACTCATCAACATCGACCAAACTGCTGTCGATGAGGTCGAAATCAGATTCCGAGGACTTATCCTCATCCAGGGAGTAATCGATGGCCTGGAAGGTCGTCGTCCCCAGTCCGGCCACATTCCCCCCCCCGCCGTAATATTTCTTTATGGCATCGACGATTTCTGTCTCCGAGGCCACCACTGGTTCAACATTGAAGCCGGTCATAAATTTGATCTCATCGATGACGACAATATTGCTGGGGTCGGCCATCGCCAGTGTCAATTTTGGGCCTACACGATTAATGGGGATGATAAAATATTTTTTGGAGGTACTCGGAGGAATCAATTTAACGATGTTGGGATTGATTTCGATTTTCGAGATTTTTACAGAGGGAACCCGATACTGGGCGCTCAAGAAGGAGAGAAGTTCATCCTCTTTAATATAGCCCAACTTTATCAGGTTCGACTCTAAACGTCCGCCCTTCAGTTTCTGCTCATCCTGCGCCTTTTTCAGTTGCTCAGGGGTAATAAAATTTCTTTTAATGAGCAGTTCGCCTAATCTTTCTGACAATTTTTGCTCCCTTGTAACGACCTTGAATTAATTAAGCGTATTAAATCAAACGTAATACTTTAGTTCTTCGAAAAAAATTATCTAATCCCTCTTCATCCCCCTCCTTCGACAAGCTCAGGATGGTGAGCATGTCTAACCATTCGTCCAAAAGGGGGAAATGTTTCACCTCCCTTTGGTCTCCGACCCAGAGCGGTCTCTGACCCGGAGGGCAAAACCTGCCTGCCGGTAGGCAGGGGAGGTGGGGAGGGATTTTAACAAGTTTATTTCAAACCGCTAAAGTGTTACAATCAAAATCATGTCAATTCAGAAAGTATAGAAGCAAGATGAGTGCCAAAATTTGCCATTCTTTAATCCCTTGAAATAATTATATTAATTTAATTCTTTAATTTTTAATCTCCGAATGGATGCGAAAAAAAGGGGTTCCATTGGTTAATAATTATCCAGATTCTCTCTTGGTTGGGAATAGAGGGGTAATCTGACAATAAAGGAGCTTCCTTTCCCGGGTTCGCTTTCAACGGTGATCTCGCCTTGATGAGCCTCGACAATCCACTTGCAGATGCTGAGCCCGAGACCGCTACCTCCCTGTTCCCTTGAACGGGCCTTGTCCACCCTAAAAAATCGATTAAAAATTTTATCCTGATCCTCCTTGGCAATTCCAATGCCCGTGTCTACAACGATAATTTTAGCAAACCTTACAGCTTTTTTTTCTTTTGGAGTCAGCGGGTTTACGGAATCACCTGCCCTCCGCAAGGCTTCCCGCTTTGCGGGACCATGTTCAAGGTCTGGAGGCGGGTCCGTCTCTTTTGTCAGAGTGATCAGGATGCTCCCCCCCGCTTCAGTATATTTTATTCCGTTTTCAATCAAATTGATGAAGAGTTCCCTCATCCGGAGGGTGTCTCCAAGGACATGGATCTCATTCTGGTGGTTCGAAATTTCGATCCGGATGTTCTTGGGCTGGGCCAGAATCTTCATCTGTTCGGTCAATCCACTGATGAACCGGGTCAAATGGATATCTTCTCTATTCAATCGGATCTCACCGATATCCGCTTTGGAGAGAAGCAGGAGGTCTTCCACAATCTTCGACATTCGATCAATCTCTTCGAGATTGCTCTCCAGGATCTGCTCATATTCGTGAAGCGGTCTTTTCTTCCGGAGGGCGACCTCCACCTCTCCCTTGAGGATGGTCAGAGGGGTTTTTAATTCGTGAGAAGCATCTGTGGTGAATTGTTTGATCTGGCGGAAGGACTGATCCAGTCGGGAGATCATCTCGTTGAAGGTATCGATCAACCTCGATATCTCATCCTTCACTTTGAGGGTCTGGATCCTCTGGTTCAAATTTTGAGAGGTGATCATTCGAGCCGTCTGGGTAACGCGATCGACGGGTTTTAATGCCTTATTGGCAAGAAATTGCCCCCCGAGGCTGGCGATCATGAGGACCGACGGAACGGTGACAATAAGGATGATCAACAGGGTGTTGAGGGCATCTTCCACATCTTCAAGAGAGGAGGCGACCTGAATCATTTTGGTCACCTGGTTGTTCTCTTTTACAGGGTAGGTGATGATCCGCAACGGGGTGTTTCCCAGTGAACGATTGGTTTCATAAGTGATTAAACCCTTTGAGCCGTTTCTGAGAGCATTCAGGCTGATCGGGAGCTGAACACTTTTTAAGTTTTCGGACGTTCGACCGATTCTACCCGATTCGTCGAGAACCTGAATGAATTTCCCGATCGGTTTTAAATTCATTGAAGCCTCAAGGGCTTGATCGATGTTCCCGAAACCGAATTTGGATAATGGCGAGGTCGATTCCGAAGCGATCAGCTCGGCAAGAGATCTCAATTTATGATCCACATCACGATAGAGACTTCTGGAGAGGGTAAGGTATAAAAAACTACTGAAAGAGATCAATAGAATTCCCAGGATGAGGACATACCACAGGGTGAGTTTAAAACGAAGGCTTCTGAAATCCATTTAATCCCTTTTCACATCCTCCCTATCGGGAGAGAGGATATATCCGACTCCTCGGATGGTATGGATCAGTTTAGGTTCAAATTCTTTATCGATCTTTTTCCTGAGGTAATTGACATAGACATCGACGACATTCGTCATAGAGTCAAAGTGATAATCCCAGACATGCTCGGAAATCATGGTCCGCGTCAACACCTTGTTCGGATTCCTCAAAAAATATTCTAAAAGTCCATACTCCTTGCTGGTCAGCTCTATCTCTTTCCCTCCTCTTGTCACCCTGTGGGTAACCGGGGATAGGATTAAGTCAGCCAACTTCAGAATCGGTTCCGTATCCACCCTCTCCCGGCGTAAAAGGGCGCGAACCCGGGCCAAAAATACTCTAAATTCAAAAGGTTTGGTTAAGTAGTCATCGCATCCCAAGTCCAAGCCTTTCACAATATCTTCGGCCGTGTCCTTTGCAGTGACAACCAGAATGGGAACCTTATTTTTATTACTACGGATTCTACTTAAAACATCCAGCCCGGCTATTTTGGGGATCATCAAATCGAGCACAATCAAATCGTAATCGTTCACTTCAGACATAAAAAGACCCGACTCTCCATCGAGGGCCGTATCAACGGCGTAGTGCTCCTCTTCGAGCCCTTTTTTAATGAAATTGGCTACTTTGATCTCGTCTTCTATAACCAGAATTCTCATTTTTAATTTTCCGCGCAAATCGAGGTAAGTTCTATAATATTATAAGTTTAATATAAAAAATTGCAATATAGAAGTGTTGATTTAGCTTTTTCCGGTAATTATTAGGGGAATACTATACCGATCACCCCGAGCCTGTCGAAGGGCGAACGGTAAGTCGAGGGGCTCAGCACGAACGGTTTTTCCGAATGTTCTGAAAAAGAGGGGTTGACACCTTGCCACCAACTTTGTTAGCATTTCAGAAATTTTCAATCAGGAGAGTCGGCCATTGATCAAACTGGCGGGAATCCAGACATCTTGTGATGAAGAAAAAGAGAAGAACATCGAAAAGGCGATAAAATTTGCACAAATTGCTGTTGAACGGGGAGCCAACATCATCTGCTTTCAGGAACTTTTTGCCACGCACTGGTTTCCAAGAGAGATGAATCCCGGTCATTTCCTCTTGGCCGAGACAGCGGACGGCCCAACCGTTATGAGGATGCAAGAATTGGCTAAACAGTACGGGGTGGTTTTGGTCTGCCCGATTTTTGAAAAAGACGAGCAGGCGTTTTATAATTCCGCAGTGGTCATCGATACGGGAGGAGAGGTTTTAGGAAGCTATCGCAAGGTCCATGTTCCACAGATTCCCCTCTGGGAAGAGAGATTCTATTTCTCTTCCGGTAACCTTGGATTTCCTGTGTTTCAAACGAAGTTTGCCGTGATCGGCGTTCAAATCTGTTGGGACAATTTTTTTCCGGAAGGATCCAGAATATTGGCCCTGAAGGGAGCCCAGATCATCTGTTCCCCTACAGCAGCTGCTTTTGCCTCACAGGAGAGATGGAAGACAGTGATTTCGAGCAATGCGATGACAAATGGGGTATTTATCTTCAGGGTGAACCGGGTGGGAAGCGAAGAGAAACAGGACTTCTACGGTAATTCCTTCTGCGTGTCGCCGGAGGGGGAATTGATGGACAAACCCAGTGGAATGAAGGAAGGCATCGCTTTGATCGACATCGATCTCAAAAACATCGACCGGGTCAGAAAGGAATGGCCTTTTTTAAAAGATAGGAAGCCGGAGAACTATCAGGAGATCATCCTTTAACAATGAAAATGATCACAGGTCTTAGGTAAAGGTTACGGTTACGAAGCCCGTTTCGGTTACCGGTAACGGTTACGTGTAAAGAATTAAGAACCGATAAACGTTACCTTTTACTAACGATACGGGCATCGTTACCCTTACCGTTAGGCTTTGTTTTTTAGGCAAGAGGAGAAGATGAATAAGAGAAAATTTATTAAGGAATACTTAGAGCCGATTGCCATTGCCATATTGATCGCCCTTTTTATTCGAACCTTTGTCGTTCAGGCCTTCAAAATCCCCTCCAGTTCGATGGAACCGACCCTGCAGGTAGGGGATCATATCCTTGTCAGTAAATTTATTTACGGGATTAAAATCCCCTTTACCCAAACCAAACCGTTTCAATTCAAAAAACCTCAGAGAGGAGATGTGATCGTTTTCATCTATCCAAAAGACTCTTCCAAGGATTTCATCAAAAGGGTGGTTGGAATCGGAGAGGATCGGATCGATATCGAGGGGAACAAGGTCTATATCAATGGGAGGCAGATGGAGGACCCATGGGGATATTACGACCCGAAAAACGAATGGAGGAAAAACCTTGGCCCTGTTGGCCCGTTTGAACATGTGGTCGTGCCGAAAGATCACCTCTTTGTCTTGGGGGATAACCGGGACAACAGTCAGGATAGCCGTTTTTGGGGGTTTGTCCATGTGAGCGAGGTGAAGGGGAAAGCCTTTATCATTTATTTTTCCGGACCAAGTTTTTTAAATATTTTATTTCCATGGATATGGGATGAGATCAGGTGGATGAGGTTTGGCAAATTAATTCACTGAGATTTCTGAAAAAGTCCAGAAATCTCTGATTACATCGATTAGGGACCGATTACACAGATTAGAAATGCATTGATAAATAAAGAATAATATGTGGAATCATTTTTTGAAATCCCTGCCTACCGGCAGGCAGTCTCACCCCTCTTTGCCAAAGAGGGGAATTATTCCTCCCTTTGGAAAAGGGAGGTTAGGAGGGATTTTATCAATCAATATAATATCCATGATAGTCTCGTAAAAAGTCTGAAAAAGCTATTTTCTGTCATTCCTGTCCCGATTTTCATCGGGATAAACTCCAGCAGGAATCCAGTCTTTTCAGGTAGTTAGAATTTTCTGGATTCCCGTTTTCACGGGAATGACGACTTTTTACGATTCCATCATCCATTATTATAAGGAAATTAATACTCCCTGCCCATAACCTATACGCTATTTTTGTCGTTCATTCCTGAAAAAGACATTCGTTTCGGCCCATTCGATATCTTTTCTTATCTGATTGATCAACCCTTCTGTTGAAGGAAAACGGATTTCATCACGGATTCTTTCTGTAAAGTACACCTGGAGCTCCTCGCCGTAGATCTCCCGATCAAAGTTTAAGATATGGACCTCCAATGAAACTGCCTTCGCATCGAAGGTCGGATTGAATCCGATATTGGCCAAGCCATTGAAACACTGGCGATGCCAATTCACCTTGACCGCATACACCCCTGGTTTTGGATAAAGTTCTTCTGCCATTTCGAGATTGGCTGTCGGAAAGCCAAGGGCATGACCCATTTTCGTCCCCTCGATCACCCGCCCAATCACAGGATAATCTCTTCCCAGTAATTTTGAGGCCTTTCCAACCTCTCCATCCCTAATAAACTCTCTGATCTTCGAACTGCTGACGATGGTGCCCGTCACCCTCAGGGCTTCCACCACTTCAACATCCACTCCGAAGAGGGCGCAATTTTCTTTAAGGGAATCCACATCCCCGCTCTTTCCTCTGCCAAACCGATAATTATATCCGACAATGATCTTTTTGGCTTCGACCTTATCCACCAGAACGCTCTTCACAAATTCAACGGGTGGGAGCTCTGCAAAGGCCCTGGTAAATTGAATGCAAAGGACTTTCTCCACCCCGGTCTCTTCGATCAGCATCATTTTCTTTTTAAAAGGAGTGAGCAGGGGAGGGCATTGCTCGGGGAAGAGTATTTTTAGGGGATGGGGTTCAAAGGTGATGACAACGGATTCTCCGTGAATCTTTCTGGCTTCCTCTTTGACTTTTTCAAATATTCTCTGGTGTCCCAGATGGACGCCATCAAAATTTCCCAATGTGACAACGGGATTCCTGAGGGGTGCTTTTAAATTTTCAATCCCTTCGATGATTTCCATGGTTTAATTAAAAAATAAGTTTCGTTCAACGGCAACGGTAAGGATGCCCGTATCGTTAATAAAAGGTTAAGGCTACCTCTAAAGATGTCATTCCTGCGAAAGCAGGAATCCATAAGTTTTTGACATTACTGGACTCCCGTCTATACTGGAGTGACAAATTCGGAATTATTAGAGGTTCCCTTAAGTTTAACGCCTTTTAATTATCTGTCCGTAACCGTTACCGAATTACGAAACGTGCTTCTTAACCATAACCCATTGGTTTCTATTTTGCATTACTTGACTTTACAAGAAAAAGATATAAAATAAGGTCTGAAAATTTTCAATCGAGTGATCTGATCGAAGCCGAAGTGGCGGAATTGGTAGACGCGCTAGATTCAGGGTCTAGTGGGATGTACGTCCTGTGGGGGTTCAAATCCCCCCTTCGGCACCAAATAAAAATTGGAATGTTGGAATACTGGAATGTTGGGTAAAACTTATTTTTGGGTCTTCACCCTTCTCATTATTCCATCATTCCGGTTTCGTATCTTAGTTAGAAAATAGCTTCTTAAAATCCCTCCCCGCCTCCCTTTTCCAAAGGGGGGTGTAATTATCCCCCTTTGGAAAAGGGGGACTGAGGGGGATTTGCATGGTTTGTGAGTGGTCTACCGGCCATGGGCAATTATCTGTTTTTTGAAGAGAGATTCATATCGAATTTGAAGAAATCGGTGGTTGCAACAGATCGTGACGAAGTTTTTGGGGTAGGTCCTGTCCCTTCCTTGAAACATTCCAGAACTCCTCTTTTATCCGAACCCATCTGACCTGTTTTAGGATTAACTTTCATAAACTCAATCCCTACGGGGACAGGGAAATCTTTTACCTCTTTGTCCTTCAGTACCCTTGACATAAAAGCGACCCAGATGGGAGAGGCCGCACGGGCGCCGGTCTCATTTTCACCAAGAGATCTGTCTTCGTCAAAACCCACCCACACGCCAGTAACGAGTTCAGGAGTATAACCGACAAACCAGGCATCGAAAAATTGGTCGGTGGTTCCTGTTTTTGCCGCCACAGGTCTTCCGAGCGCCTTAGCCCTCCATCCTGTCCCGTTCTGCACCACACTTTCCAGAAGGTTTGTCATGAGAAAGGCTGTTTGGGGGCTAATGACCTGTTCTGATTCGTTCGATTCTTTTGGGAAATAAGAGGGGAGATTTTCTTCGAGCAAATTCCCGTCCCGGTCCAGAATTTTTTTGATAAAAAGGGGTTTGAACTTCTTACCCTGGTTGGCAAAGACGGCATAGGCTTTCGTTAATTCATAGAGTGAGAGGCCTGAAGAGCCCAGGGCCATGGTAAGGTTGTCGTGAAGAGGAGAGGAGATGCCGAGATTTTTAGCATAGTCCTTGATATAATCGATCCCGATATCGCGGGCAATCTTTACGGCAACGACATTGATCGAGTGGGTGAGCGCATTTCTGAGGGTGGTCGGTCCAGAAAATTTGTCCTCGAAATTTTTCGGTTTCCATTTTTTGTTTCCGGATTCGAACACGATTGGAGAGTCGACAACGATGGAGGCAGGGGTATAACCTTTATCCAGAGCTGAGGCGAAAATAATGGGCTTAAAGGCCGATCCGCTCTGTCTTCTGGCCTGGGTGGTTCGGTTGAACTGACTTTTTCTGAAGTCCCTTCCGCCCACCATCGCTCTGACGCATCCCGTTTCTAAGTCGAAGCAGATCAACGCCCCTTCTAAAATGGAAGGCGTCTCCCCCGGACGATGCTTCTGTCTTTTTTCAATCTCTTTTAACCCCGCTCCGACCGCTTCCTGAGCGATGCTTTGGGCATATAGATCGATTGTTGTATACACCTGAAGGCCCTTTTTATAAAGGCCATCTTTTCCATATCTCTCTTCGACATATCTCCTCACATGCTCCACAAAATGGAGGACCTTTTCAAAAGAGGGGTTCTGTTTTCCCTTAATCTTTATCGGAGTCTGTAATGCCCTTAGGGATTCAGCGTGAGAGATGTATCCTTCTTCAACCATCCGATTCAGGATATAGTTTTGCCTCTTTTTCGCTTGTTCTGGGTGTTGATGAGGAGAATATTTGGTGGGGGCCTGGGGAAGCCCTGCAAGCAAGGCGGATTCCGCAAGGTTCAGTTCTTCGACGGACTTCCCGAAATAATTTTCGGCGGCCACCGCCACTCCATAAGCTCCGTGTCCCAGATAGATTTGATTGAGATAGAGATAGAGGATCTCCTCTTTAGAAAGATATTTTTCAATTTTAAAGGACAGGATGGCCTCGCGTATCTTTCTTGATAGACTCTTTTCCGGAGTGAGTAGAAGTGACTTGACAACCTGTTGGGTGATGGTGCTTCCCCCTTGAATAATTTCTCCCGAGAAGACGTTTTTAAAGAGCGCCCTCAGAATGGCCCAGTAATCCAATCCCTTATGCCGGAAAAATCTGGCATCCTCGCCTGCGACAAAGGCCTGGATTAAAAAGTTAGGGAGCCTATCGAGAGAGATAACCTCTCTCTTCTCAATAAACAATTCTCCTATGATTTCACCATCTTCAGAAAAGAATTTTGTAATGGTAGGAGGTTTATAATTTTTCAAATTTTCAATGCTTGGGAGGTCATGACTGAAATAGAAGTAAGAAGCCGCTCCGATTACCATAGAAGAGGTAACAGCGATCATGATAATCGAAATAAAAATCTTGACTGTCCTTTCAAAATGGATGGATCTCATTTTTAAAATGTAAGGGGGATCAATATTCTTGACATCTCAAGCGCGATAATATAATAATAACATAAAATATTCAATTACTTAAAAATGAGTTAGGTAATTAGGGAATCGGTATCAACAAAAGATTGTCGATATATTCCCGACCGAAATACCCCCCCTTAGTCTCCGACCCGGCCTCCGGCTCAGAAGAGCCTCTAGCTCGGAGAGAGCGGTCTCTGACCCGGAGGGCAAAGGGGGGCGAGGGGGGATTTGAGACCGCCGGAAAATCCCCCTTAATCCCCTTTTTCCAAAGGGGGAGGTTAATAAGGTCATTTTGAGGCTGCCCCGAAGGGGCCCCATCTTCCGGGCGAAGTCCCGGACGAGGCGTAGATTCTTATGGAAGATAAATCTGGGGAGACCCTTTCAATCCTGATTCCTATTTATAATGAAGTGGATAATATTTTTCCATTATTTGAAAGGCTAAATAAGGCACTTAAAAAGACAGAAAGGCCTTATGAGGTAATATTTATTGATGATGGGAGCACGGATGGAACCCTGGATGCCTTAATAGACCTCAACCGCAAAAGTACCAATGTAAAGATCATCAGTTTTACCCGTAATTTTGGACAGACCGCAGCACTGAGCGCCGGAATCGATGCCTGTAAGGGAGACATTATCATTCCCATGGATGGTGATCTACAAAATGATCCGGAGGATATTCTCATTCTTCTCCAAAAAATCGAGGAGGGTTATGATGTCGTGAGCGGATGGAGGAAGGACCGCAAAGATCCCTTCCTGACCCGGAGGTTGCCATCAATCATTGCCAATAAGATCATCTCGCTGATGGGAGGCGTTCCCCTTCATGATTACGGATGCACTCTGAAGGCGTATCGAAAAGATATTTTAAAGAATATCCGTCTCTATGGCGAGATGCATCGCTTCATTCCGATTTATGCGAAGTGGGTAGGCGCTCGTGTGACAGAAATACCCGTGCACCATCTTGCGAGACAATCCGGCTATTCAAAGTACGGAATGGGCAGGGTCTTTAAAGTTATTCTGGATCTTATGGTGGTTAAGTTTCTGACGTCCTATTCCCAAAAACCCATCTATGTATTCGGGGGAATGGGACTTTTAATGATAATAGGTTCTTTTATTTCAGGAGGATATGCCATCTATCTGAAACTCTTAAAAGGGGTTTCGTTTATTTTAACCCCACTTCCTCTCTTAAGCGTTCTTCTCTTAATGTTGGGTTTTCTTTCGATCCTGATGGGTTTTTTGGCAGAGATCCTCACCAGAACTTACTATGAATCGCAAGGCAAACCTACCTATCACATCAAGGAAACGATCCCGTAGAAGATGAAGTTTTCCGTGCGAAATTTAAAGATATTAATCAGTCCAAAATTGTATGGACACTGGAAAACAAATCCCTCCTCCCCTCCCCTGCCTACCGTCAGGCAGGTTTTACAAAAGGGAGGAATTTCCCCTCTTTGGCAAAGAGGGGGAAGGAGAGATTTTAGAATGATATGTCTTCTCAATTATGGACTGATTAATAAGTCTGTCATTCCTGTGTAAACAGGAATCCAGTCTTTTTTTAAACGAATCACGGACACGGACACGATCACATGTGCGGTATCGTAGGTTTTCTCACTTCAAAACCATCTGAAATTCCTGAGCGCCACATTCTACAAGGAATGCGGGACATCCTGATCCATCGCGGGCCAGACGACCTGGGAGAATATATTCGGCCTCTGGACGAGAAAGGCCCTTTTCTCTTTTTCGGACATCGAAGATTAAGCATCATCGATCTGGTCTCAGGCCAACAGCCCCTTTCTAATGAGGATAGAACAATATGGGTCATCTTTAACGGAGAGATTTATAATTTCAAAGAATTGAGAGATAAATTAAGAGCACTCGGTCATCGCTTTAAAACGAATTCCGATACGGAGGCCATTGTCCATTCCTATGAAGAATATGGAGAAGAATGTTTCAAACATTTTAACGGGATGTTCGCTATTGGCATCTGGGATGAGAATAAAAAACAACTCATCCTCGCGAGAGATCGGCTCGGAAAGAAACCTCTCTATTATAGTCTTCTCCATGGGACTTTCTTGTTTGGTTCAGAATTAAAGGCCATCATGGCTTACCCCAATTTTCCACGAAAGATTGCCCCCCTCTCTCTGATGAAATATCTTTTTTATGAATTTATCCCATCTTCGAATTGCATCTTTGAAGATGCGATGAAGCTTCCAGCCGCCTCCTGCTTAATCTGGAGAGATGGCAAAATAGAAATAAGGAAATACTGGTCTCCTTTCCGTTCAGGGGAAGAGGGAGAGCCTTCGGAGGAAGAAGCTGAGTCGAAAATCGTTGATCTTCTCCGGACCTCTGTAAGGAGGAGGCTCATCAGTGATGTTCCCCTGGGCATCTTTCTGAGCGGTGGAATTGATTCGAGTGCGGTGGCCGCTTTTGCTCAACAGGAAATTCCGGGAAAGGTGAAGACATTTTCAATCGGTTTTGAAGATCCCTCTTTTGACGAATCAAGATATGCCTCCTTGGCCTCCACTTTTCTCAGGACGGAGCATCATGAACAGATGATGACCCCGGAGGATTTACTTGGCATCGTTCCCAAACTGCCCGATATTTTGGATGAACCAATGGCAGATGCCTCCATCTTGCCGACCTATCTTCTCTCGAAATTTACCCGAGAGTATGTGACCGTTGCCCTCGGAGGAGATGGTGGAGATGAGTTATTTGCAGGTTATCCCACCTATCTTGCTCATAAACTTACCAGGCCTTATGAAAGTATTTTTGGTTTTCTTCATCCCGTTGTCGCTTTATTAGGAAATTTACTTCCTGTATCCAACAATAACATCAGCTTCGATTTCAAGGTGAAGAAATTTCTCTCCGGCATCGGCTATCCCGACGGGATCAGAAATTCGATCTGGTTGGGTTCCTTTCCTTTTTCAGAAAATGAAAAGGTATTGTCTTCTGAAATCCATTCCCAGTTTAACAGCGATCATCTAACAGAAGACATCTCTTTTTATGAGAAGGAGTATCCATTCAGAGATCGAATGACTAAACTCCAATATCTTGATTTAAGGCTCTATCTCCAGGAAGCCATTCTGGTGAAAGTAGATCGAGCCAGCATGGCTTGTTCCCTCGAGGTGAGGGCACCTTTCCTTGATTATGAGCTGGTGGAATTTGTGATGGGGCTTCCATCAAAATTAAAATTGAAAAGGTTCACTTCGAAATATATTCTAAAAAAAGCAATGAAAAATTGGCTTCCGGATGAGGTGATCAAAAGGCCAAAGAAAGGTTTTGGTGTCCCCATTGCCAAGTGGGTAAAGGGGCCATTGAGGGGGCTGTTTAGAGATTTGCTGTCCTCAGAAAGAATAAAAAGGGAAGGGTTCTTAAACCCTGAATATGTAACCACCCTGCTTGAAGATCACCTGGGAAATAAGAGGGACAATAGAAAACAACTCTGGACCCTCCTCGTCTGGCAACTCTGGGCAGATCGCTATCATCCAATACTTTAATCTTTTCGGTTCTTCCGGTTTTAGTGTGGGGTAGGTAATATACCGATCACCCTGAGGCTCTCGAAGGGTGGGGAATTGAACCGTTAAGGCTTCGACAAGCCTGTCTTGAGAAAACTGTTCACTCTTTGACAGGCTCATGGCGAACGGTGAGTTGAAGGGCAGGTTAAGGGAGAATGGAATTTAGTTGTTTTAAAGAAGATCCTCCCGTGGTTGGGATAATCGACTTTGCCAACTCCAAATTCCAAAGAACCATCCTTCAATCCTTTTTTGAAATCCAATCCAGAACAAATCTTGAAAATTCCTTAAAATCATCTAAATCCTGTAAACTCTCATAAAGTTTTTCTGCATCAAATTCATTGGGCAAATAATCGTGGATAAACCTATTTCGAAATGAAGGCATTCCCTTTATCTTTTCGGCAAATTCCTTTGGTATAATTTCCTCTTCGGCTAAAGCCAGGATGGCTTCAGCTTCGGTTTCCCTGACCTTCCATAGTGAAAGGGTTGAGGCGATATGAGCCGAGATGTGTATTATATCCTGAATAGCACAGGCCAGACTATACTTGATTGCTTTAATCTGGATGGAATTTTCCCTGTTAAGGAAAAAGTCCTTGCCCGGAATGGGGATCGATCTGATGTCCTTTAGCTGTCTTTCGATATTATCGAGATATTCGATGATCCTTTCTTTCCTGATTAGTCCTTTTGATTTCATTTAGATACCCGCTTTAATTCTTAAAAAAAACATCTCCCTATACTCATCAAGGTAAGGCTTCAATTCGAAAAATCTGTTCATCACCCTGGTTTCAAAGTCAATCCTTCCTTGTTCATCTTTAATCAAAATAGGAATCCCTTCCTTGAGTACATGATACTGTAGAAGAAGAGGCAAGACATTAAGGATTCTAAGATCAATTCTGTCAGTGTGAATCTTATCAATTAAGACGGAGAGGATTCTCTTTTCCTTTTCAAGGTATTCCTTCATATCTGAAGGGTTAAGATAAACAGCTACATCAATATCACTCTCAGAAAGGACGACACCGTATGCATACGAACCATAGAGGTAGGCAAAGAGGACATCTTCCTCTCTTTCCATTACCTCTTTAAGGGTTTTTAAAAGAATATTTCTATTTTCAATCCTATTTTTCATGGTTTGAAGATATCATAATTTATTGGTTATTGGGTTATTAAAGAAGTAAACCCTGTTAGAAATTCATGTTAGAAATTCAGGCGGAGCATTAAACCCCGCCCTGCCTACCGGCGCAGGCAGGCGGAATTATTTTAAAATCTAACCCCGCTGCAGCCGCCGGCCCAGGCTCCGCCCCAGAGGGAGGGCCTCTGGCCCGGAGGGAGCAGCGGGGCATTATTTCTAACGGGGTAAATTACTGTTCGAGTAAGTTCTCTTGCCTTTTACGATCCAACCAGGTCCTCAAGCTTGGGCGTTGTTGCTAATACTGTCCTCACACGGTCGAACCCTTAACCAACGTGCTCTGGTAAACAAGTCTCTGAGAAAGCATACTGACTGGCCTGCAATAATATGCGTAAAAGGAAAGATCCAGTAACAATATCTCGGTAGCTTGAAGGGAAGTATACTTACCGGGATCAAAACCAGGAATAAGAAGACGAGTATTAAAAGGAGGTCTTTCTTCCTAAAAGTCTGATAGATTCCGAAGAGGAACATGATCAATTCAACTGGAACCTTAATGAGTTGATAAAATAAGGAATTTGTGAAGAATATTATCTGAGTTGCGGCGATGAACCTATCGCTTATGGAGTGGAGAGCAGCATGCTTAAATGTCTCCTGGTAATTCTGAAACGCTGAAAACCTTGCATCAGCCATCCTGGCTATCGCTCTGATACCGCTGTTTAGATAAACAGGGTTTAAAATTACGGTGACTAAAAGAAAAAACGTTAGTCCCGTGATTAGAACCTTAACATTCGGTCGGGATAGAGAGAATTTATTCTTTACGAGGAATAAAACGATGAGCATCGGGACTAAAAGAATGCCGTTCAGTTTTGTGGAGAAAGCCAACGAGGATACGATAAAAGCCAACACGATGTAAATGTTCTTATTAGATCTCAAGTGCAGCGTACAAATAAAAGTGAATAGGGAAAAGAAGAATAAAAGGATTGGGTCCGCAAGGATCCGTGTCGAAACTGTTCCAAAAATGGGATTACTAATAATAAATGCTGTGGAAATCATAGCAGGAAAGAACCCATAGGATATCCTGAGCGAAATATAGATTAAAAGCAAAGATGAAAGAGCGAAAATAAAGATAACCGATCGTAAAAGGGGTATGACGACGCGTGGGTTTGGAACCTTTTGCGTCACCAAATCAAAATACTTTTGAAGATTAACGAGGGGGATACTGTTCAGAAAGCGTTTGGGCTCAAGTGAGTCAATCGTAAATCCTTTGAGATGAAGAACCGCACCTATTATGTATTTTCCGAGGGGGGGCTGGTCAAATGCCTCATAGTCATTCCAGTCCGCGTGGAAAAGATCGAAGCGAAGAAAATAAAGATTAAAGTAATACCCGGTAAAGATCCAGGGAACCTCATCCGAATCATACACGGGTAAATGAATCTTGTGTTCCAGCACCTTCACCCCCCCGACGATAAGGACAAGAACAAATATTATCTCTAAACACAATTTGAGATATTTCTTTCTCAACATAGATAAGTTCCTTTCTTTGTACCAATTTAGCGCTTTGAAAACTTCAAACAAATGTTGTCACGAAGCTTGTAATTCCTGCGGAAGCAGGAATCCAGGTGTTTTTTCCTTCGAAAAGCCTCATTTCAAAGCCCTAAATTGATACCCTCATTTCAACATTTGCATTTTAATACGACGACTTGACAGAGCATCGTTCGAAATCGTTCATACCCCTCGCGGTAAAAGCCTATTACTCAATTGGTACATCAATGCCTCTTTCATTTGGCGATTTTGGATCCCATAGAAAGAGATAGATTGATGCATCTACCGGAAATTTATTGTAGTTAAGAAAACTCCCGTCAAAGTATCCTTTAAAAATTGCGGGAGAACCTTCCTTGAGCTTAATTGCGAGCCATTTTCTTGCAACAATCCATATCCTGCTCCCATCTGCGATGTATTGAGTGCAGCATTCCTTGGAGTGATGGATCGTAAATGCCCTGTTT
>Ga0315273_10003425_pt1 | contig 19107 bp, 15 predicted proteins | sample YL17G02_0_MG_FD_205753 | JGI IMG/M metagenome (GOLD analysis project Ga0315273, IMG submission 205753) | Sediment microbial communities from Yellowstone Lake, YNP, Wyoming, USA - YL17G02_0 | ecosystem: Environmental > Aquatic > Freshwater > Lake > Sediment | place: USA: Wyoming | collected...
CCGCGCTCACGGAGACGTTCCTCGTGTCCTTGGACTGTCGTTCGGGGCTCGCCGGCGCGTACTGCTGCTCTCCGAACGATCCGCGGGGAAGTTCGAGATATTCGTCTTTCGAAAGGAACCTCGAATATTCCGCCTTCACCGTCACGCTATCCATCAGCATGACGCGAGCGCTCGCGAGAACGCTGTCTTCTTCCGCACCCAGCCCGGAAAAGTTCTCGTTTCCCGACTCGGCGCTTTGCGACGTGAGACGAAGGAACCCGCGGGCGGAGAGTTCAAGTGTCCGTCCGAGACCGTAGTGGACCCCCGCGTGGAGCGCGCCCTCCCCGGTCTGCTCCTTGACGAACGTCTGTTCTTCCCGGCTGACCGCGAGCGAGGACTTTCCGTTGACTGAAAGACCTCGTCCCAAGGACCTCCCGTACTGGGCGTTAGCCTGCGCTTTCTGGGCTTTGTTCTCGAGATCCTGCGTCGCGTTCGAGTAGGTGATCTGGCGGTTGAAATACCTCGTGTCCGATATCGCCCCGTCGATCGAGAAGCCCGGACGCCGGATGTACATGATGTTCGATGAAAAACTCTTGTTGGTGTTCTGCTGATCCTGAAGCCTGTAGTCCGATTCGTCGGCGCTGAGTATGGTCGTGGACGTGATCCCTCTGGGGAGCGTGAGCATCAATGAAAAACGGTTCGAAAGCGACATCTGCGTCACGTCGCCCTTGATGCCGCCGGTGTATGAGGGAATCACCTGCATGACGGATGCGGCGGCTGCCGTTGTGTCCTGCGGCACAGGCGGAGGCACTTGCGCGTGCGCCGCGAGCGCGACACACAGAAGGCTCATGACCATGATTGCCGTGATTCTCTTCAACATCTGCCGCCCATTCCCGATACTGTTCTCGACAGACTGAGGAATATCTCTTTCCCGAGCTCCTCCGGCCGCTTGTCCAACGACACGCCCGTCGTCTTTTCGATTTCCCCGAGATCGGTTTCCGAGAGCGAGTAGAACTTTTTCAACGTGTTGCGGATCGTCTTTCGCCTCTGCTGGAAGAGATTCTTGACCAGCGTCACGAATCCTTTCAGCTCGTTGGGCTCGACCACGGCTTTTTGGAGATGTTTGAACTCGACCACGATCGATTCCACCTTCGGCCTCGGGAAGAACGCCCCCGGCCCCACGCGGAAGAGCGGCCTCGCGGCGTAGAGGCTCTGAAGAATGACGCTCGGGATCCCATACACGCGGTTCCCCGGGGGAGAAACGATACGCTCGCCGACTTCGCGCTGGACCATGAGGTACGCCGCTTCGATCCTCTCGTGCTCATCGACCAGAAACGAGAAGAGCACGTGCCGCGTGAGGTGGTAAGGAATGTTCCCGAAAAGTACGCACCGCTCGAAACCGCGCGACGCGAGAAGTTCCGTGATCGAGAGCTTCGTGAAATCGGCGCTGACGACTTCGACGCTTGTCGATGGCCCGCCCGAATTGAACGACCGCTCCAGCTCGGCGTGGAGCTCGCGGTCGAGCTCGATCGCGATGAGACGCACGCCGCGCTCCGCCAGCGGCCGCGTGAGAATCCCCTTTCCCGCGCCCAGCTCGATCACCGCCGCGCCCGGGGCAAGGCTCGCCGCCTCGACGATCCTCGCCGCGATCGCCGGATCGTGCAGGAAGTTCTGCCCGAGCCGCTTTTTTGGGCGAAACGTTTTTTGCTTCAATGGGTTGCCCCATCAGCCAGGATTCAGAAATGACCGTGAACGCTTCGAATACCGAAGAAAGAAATGTACCAGATGGTAGCAATGGGCAGGGGGGAAAACCTCCTAGGGGGTGCGGACGGGAATATTATAACGGAACGGCGCCGGGGCGTCAACGGCAGATGATCCGTTCTGGCTTCCGCGACGCGCCTTTTTTCTTTTTGAGGTCGCGGCGGCCTGCCGCGCGAGACTATCCCTTCCCGAACATCGCCGGCATCGAATCCCGGAACGAGACCGGTGTCACACCGAACGCCTTCACGTACGGCTCGATCTCGCAGATGTTGTCCTCCAAGAGCATCCGCAGCTCATCGAGTGTGAGGGGAAAGGACCTGAACCGCTGAAGAAGCGTCACCGCGGGGCGAATGACCGACGCGGGCACCGAAACGGTCCTCGCCTTTCGCCCGCCAAGCAAGGCCGCTTGCTCGAAAAGCTCGCGGTACGACACGCGGTCAATTCCACCGAGCTCGTAGATCTGTCCCTGCGTCTCGGGCATGCGGAGCGATCTCGCAAAACACGCGCATACGTCGTCGAGGGAAACCGGCTGGACAAGCGCGCGGCCGCCGCCGGGGAGCGGGACCAGCGGTTTTCGTGCGACGTCCTTGATGATCCGGCTCAGCTCATCGCCGGGGGCAAAGATCCAGGAGGGCCTGAAAATGGTCCACAGCAGGCCGGAGCCTTCGACGATGCGCTCCCCTGCTCGCTTGGTCCGATGATACGCGGACGGCGCATCGTCACGCGCGCCGAGCGCGCTCATGTGGATGAAGCGCTTCACGCCGGATCGCTTCGCCGCGTCGACGATGTTCGAGGTCGCCACGCGATGGACCTCGTCGAAGGTGATCCCCATCGACGGGAACTCGCGTATGATCCCGACGAGATGAACGACGGCGTCGCGGCCGTCACACGCGTGAAGACATGTGTTCGTTTCGAAAACGCTGCCGCGGACGATCTCGTACGCGTCCTTCGGGGCGATCGTCTTCACACGGTCCGCGCTCTCCGCGCGGACGAGGAGTCGAACGTCGTGTCCGCTCTCTCGAAGGACCTCCCTGAGTCTCGTCGCCACGAACCCTGTTGCGCCCGTCACAAGAACTTTCATCCAAACAACCTCTCGATAAACGCGCATCCGCCGATGCGGTTCACTCGTCCGGCTCCGATCGGTCCCCCGGATCGGTGTGCTTCCCGCCGCACAGCGGACAGACGTCGTGGTCAGCGGGGTACTGAATCCGACATTCGTAGCACAGCCCCCCCTCCTCCGCCGACCCCTGGAGAACGGCGAACCCCTCGACCTTCTCCTCCACGGGGACGTAGAGCTCGATCACATCCTCGTCGCTTTGCACGGAGAGCGATGAGATCCCGTTCTCCTCGAGCCGGAAGCGCCGGTCCGCGACGACGGTGGGGTCCGCGAAAAGACCGACGAGCTCCCAGCTCGACTCGTCCTCGAGGGTGGTGTGCTCGTCGCAGATCGTCTCGTTGAACACGGTCCTGTAGCATTCGCTGCAGACCGTCTTCCCGCAGATGGCGCACATCCCGATCGGACTTCCCTCAAGATGATCGCATCCCTTTTCCATGATAGTCTCCGTGCCCAACCGCGTTAGTGTGCGAGTTTCATTGCCCGGGCGAAGTTTTCGTCGGTCGCCTCGACAACTTTTTCCGCTGTCTTTCCCGTTGCGGCCGACACCGCATCGACGACGTAGCGCAGATATGCCGGTTCGTTCCTCTTCCCCCGAAAAGGCACCGGAGCCAGGTAGGGGCAGTCCGTCTCGAGGACGATGGCGCCTGCGGGGATTTTGGAAACCACGTCGCCCAGGCGGGCGTTCTTGAAAGTGATCACGCCCCCGACGCCGATGTGAAAACCGAGGCCGAGGACGTCTTTTGCCATCGCCGCGTCGCCTGAGAACGCGTGGAAGATGCCGTGATATCGCGAACCCTCCGCGGCCAGAATCCCCATCACGTCCTCGAAAGCGTCCCGGCAGTGTATCACGACAGGTTTGTCCTTGGCGCGAGCGAGCGCAAGCTGGCGTTTGAAGACGGCCCGTTGCGTATCCCGTGGAGAAAGGTCCCGGTAGTAGTCGAGTCCGATCTCCCCAACGGCAATGATCTCGGGGCGGTCGAGCAACCGGGCGAATTCCGTCTCCACATCGTCTGTGTATGTTTTCGCGTCGTGAGGGTGGACCCCGACGGTGCCGCGCATGAACGAGAATTTCTCGGTGAGGGCTACGGTCTCCCTCGAAGACTTGAGATCGAAACCTATGTTCACCATCGTCGTGACACCCGCCCACCCTGCGCGCGCGACGACATCATTGAGATCGTCGCGGTAGTCCGGCAGGTTGAGATGCACGTGCGAATCGATCATCGTCGTTTTTTCGCCGGGGCGCCGGTTCGCCTACTCCGACTCCCGCTCGATCTTCGGGAAAAGAACCGCCGAGGATCCCGTCTCTTTCCACCCCGGGTCTCCAGGCCTTTCCGCCTCGCCGAGCTCGATCTTCGAAATGTCGGACTCGAGCATGAGAAGCCTCCTCATCTCGGCCGACTTCACCGGCATGAACGGCACACAGAGAATCGAGCTGAGCCGCAATACCTCGAGGAGCACGCGGAGCACATCATCGAGCGCTTTGGCTTCGTCTTTTTTCGCGAGCTCCCACGGTTTTTTTTCTTCGACATACCGGTTCGCCGCCTGCACCGCCCTCCAAAGAGCATCGAGCCCCTCGTCGAAGGCGAGCTCGTCCATCTTGACGCAGTAGTCGCGGAACACTCCGCCGGTCAGACGCTCGAAGTCGAGCTTCGCCTCCGGCGTCCACGCCGGGACGGCCCCTTTTCGGTAACGCTGGACCATCGAGAGCGTGCGCGAGAAGAGATTTCCCAGCTCGTTCGCCAGTTCGGCGTTGTAACGACCCACCGCTTTCTCGATAGTGAAATCTCCGTCGCGGTCGAAAGCGATCTCGCGGAGAAGCAGATACCGCACCACATCCGCCTCGCCGAAGAACTCGACCACGCCGACCGGGTCGAGAATGTTCCCCAGCGTCTTGCTCATCTTCGTCCCCTTCGAGTACACGAATCCGTGCCCGAAAACGCTCTTCGGCACCGCGACGCCCGCGGCCATGAGCATCGCGGGCCATATCAGGCAGTGAAACCGCGTGATGTCCTTGCCGATCACGTGACAGTCGGCGGGCCAGTATTTCTTGAACTTCGCATCGTCGCCGCCCCCGTACCCCAGCGCGGATATGTAATTGATGAGCGCGTCGAACCACACGTAGACCACGTGTCCCTCGGCGATGGGGAGCGGGACACCCCATGTTTTCCCCACGCGCGACACGCTCACATCCTCGAGTCCCTGCGCGATTACGTTGAGGATCTCGTTGCGGCGGATATCCGGCTGCACAAAACCGGGATTGTCTTCTATGTGCTTCTTCAATGCGCCGCTGAATTTGGAAAGCGCGAAGAAATAGTTCTTCTCTTCGAGCCACTGAGCCTTTTCCTTGTGCCTGGGACAGAGCCCGCCTTCCTCGAGGTCCTTTTCCTGGACGAACTCCTCGCAGGAAGCGCAGTAGTACCCCTCGTACGTGCCCTGATAGATGTAGCCGTTCTCGTGTATGACTGCGAAGAGATGCTCGACGGCGCGTTTGTGGATCTCAAGATCGGTTCGTATGAACTGGTCGTACGACAGGTGGAGCGTCGCCCAGACTTTCTCGAACTCACGCGCCATTTCGGCGGAGTAATCCTCGGGGGACTTTCCCAGCCGGCGGGCTTCCTTCTCGACGTTCGTGCTGTGCTCGTCCGTCCCCATGAGGAAATACGTGTCGAAGCCGGCGAGTCTCTTGTAGCGAGCCAGGCAGTCCGCGCCAATCTTCTCGAACGCAGTGCCGAGATGCGGACGGGCATTGACGTAGTCAATCGCCGTTGTGACGTAGAACGTTTTCACGTTTGCATTCCCCTTCGTCGGGTCTCATGCGCCCAGCGCTCAAGAAGGTGTGTTTTCCCGGTTCGGTGGAATCGATCCGGATGCTCCCAGGGCGGGGCGTGAAAGGCGCTCTCGAGGACCGGGAGCAGAAGAGCCGTCCTCGATCCCTTGACCGGACTCCACGCAACAGCAAGACCTTCCGTCGTGCTCCGAACACGCGACGCCGAGCCAGAAAGTCAACCGATTCTATCACCGCAGGTGTTTGATATCAAGGAGGAGATCGACGAGCGCGGCCTCGATGTTGAGGTTGCGCCTGAGGATCCCGTCTCGAGTCCCTATGATCCGGTCCACGATCCGGGGAAGGTTCTTCCGGTTCGCTTCGGACGCCTCGGCCTTGAGAATCCTCGCTTTGTCGCGGTTGATGAAGAGTGTTTCGTCGCCCGCCATCACGTCCCGGTAGGCCACGGCGAGATCATCGAGAAACCGCGCGGCGCTGTCGCGGTTCGTGCTCCGCGAGATGGAGAGCGCCTTCTCGACGACCCACGACTCGGGAGCGCTCCCGATGTTCGCCACGACATCGAACACCTGCTGCCTTCCCTCGTCGTCGAAGTCGGCCGCGATCTCCCGTGCCCGCCGTATGTCCCCGCGGGCGTGCGATGCCGCCACCCCCGCCGCCTCCCCGGAAAACCCGTAGTGATCGACGAGGAGCGCCTTCACGACCTCGTCGCTGAGCTGCGAGAAGCGGACCCGCTGGCAGCGCGACCGGATCGTGGGCAGAATCGTGTCGGGGTTCGGTGTGATCAAGATGAGAACACAGTGCGCCGGCGGCTCCTCGACGAGCTTGAGGAGAGCGTTCTGCGCCTCCTCGCGCATCGCGTGGGCATTTGCAAAGATGAATACGTTGTAGGGACTTCCGAACGGCTTCGAGTTGGCCCGCCGGATCACGGCACGCGCGCGCGCGATGCGAACCGAGACTTTTTTCGAGAACGCCGGCACGGAGAAGACGTCCTGCCTCTTCTCCTCAAGGATCTTTCCGATGTCCGCCTCGTCGTCCCCCTCCTTTTCCCCCGTTCCTTGCGACGGCGTCGGATACGCGAGATGGATTCCGGGATGTTCGAGGGAGAGCGCGCTCCGGCAGCTCTCGCACAGATCGCCCTCCAACCGGCACTTGGGATCGCGCGTGCAGCAGAGACGGCGCGCGAAATCAACCGCCGTGTATTCCTTTCCCGCCCCCGCGGGACCGGTGAAGAGGAGCGCGGGAACACGTCCCCGCAGACACGAGTCGAGAAACGCGTCGACTTCTTCGTGCCCCAGATGAACGCGGGGAAAACCCATCCCCTCGGGCTTCGCCTTCTCGGAGGTCACGACACCCCTTTCTCTGTCACTTGGCGAACCACTCGGTGGGGTTCAGCGCCTGTTTGGACCTTCGAATTTCGAAATGACACGCATAACCCTGAAGCGAACCCGTGTCCCCCACCTCGCCGATCACTTCGTTGGCCGGCACGTTCTGATCGGGCTGCACGAACGTGTCGGAGGCGTGCGCGTAGAGGGTGTAGTACCCGCCGCCGTGGTTGATGATGATGCAGTTTCCGTACGCCTCGATCCAATCGACGAATTCCACGCGCCCCGCGGCGACGGACCGGATGGGGGTTCCGGGCTGGGCCTCGATGTCGATCCCGTTGTTGAACGTGACCGTCCCGAACCTCGGATGTTTCGACTGGCCGAACGTGCCGATCACGCGGCCCTCGACCGGGCGGCGGAGTTTCCCTTTGAGCCCAGCGAATCCGCCCGGCGGCAGCCCCGTCGGCGCTTTTTCCGTGCGCCCCTTGCGCTCGATCTCTCCGATCACGTCGCGGAGCTGCTCCTGGGATTTTTCGAGGTCCACGATCGCCGTTTTGTGCTTGGCCTCGTCCTTTCTGATTTTTTTCAACATCGTCACACGCGTGCTCTTGTTCTTCGCGAGCTCCCCCGTCTCCGCCTCACTGACGATTCTGAGCGTAGCAACTTCGGAGAGCGCCTCGGTGAGCCCCGCCTGTTCGGTTTCGAGCCCCATCTTCCTCCCGCTGACCTCGTGAACCAAGCCGGCATCGCGCTCGGCTACCATTCGCATGAACTTGTAGCGGCGAAGCTTGTCGGCAACGTTCCCGCCGCCCATGATGAAGACCCACTGTCGCTCGCGGCCGCGCATGTACATCTGACGGAGCCGGCCGGCGAGTCTTTCTCTCTGGAGAGAGAGCGTGCTGTTCTCCTGGGCGATGTCCACACGCAGGCTGTCGATCTGCTGTGTGAGCAGGGCTTCTCTTTTTCTCAGGCCTGAGAGGTATTTCGTGGAGAGAGCAATCTCCTTGTCGAGGTAGGAGAGCTGTTTGACCACGTCGGTCTCTTTCTTCTGGAGCTCCTTCGACTGGGCGCGGTGGCGTTTGATTTGGCCCTCGATTTCCTGGAGCTTGCTCTTCTGCGATTTGAGCCGGTCCTCGAGCGAGCCCGAAGACTGCGCACGGCCGGGCGGGGCCTGGCCCAAGAGGATTGCAGCAAGGAGGATAGCTACGAGAGCGCGCATCGTCATCCCCGAATTAGATTCTTCGCGGCGATCAGAGTTTTAGATGGCGTCTCAGCGAGGCGAGACTGCCGATCGAGCCCAGAAGCACGCACGTGATCACGTAGAGCGTGATCTTTCCGGGTTTCAGAAAAGCGAGATCGGGGAGCAGCCCCCTTGTCAGGGCGTATATGCCGAAGAGAAGCCCCAACGACACGAGCGAGGCGACACCCGCCTGAAACGCTCCTTCGATCATGAACGGCATGGTGATGAACCGGTTGGTCGCGCCGACAAGCTTCAAGACTTCGATGGATTTCTGCCGGCTGAGAATCGTCAGCCGCACCGTATTCGAAATGATGAAGACCGAAGAGAGGATCACGATGATCCCGAGAACGAGATCCACGTAGAGGAACCCGCGGCTCACCGTCGAAAATTGTTCGATGAACTCCTTCCCGTAGCTCACTTCTTCGACAGTGGGCGAAGCGCGCATCGCCCCGGCGAACCGCTCGATCGCCTCTTTCTTCCTGTATTCGTTCCTCAGCGTCACGCGGAAGGATGCGGGAAGCGGGTTGGTTTCGAGCACTTCGAGGATGGAGCGCTCGTCTCCGAGCTCCTCGCGAAACTCCGCCATCGCCTGCTCCTTCGAGATGAACACCACGGTCTCCACCTCGCCCATCTTGAGCAGGCGCTGGTACTCGCCGTCAAGGACGCCTCGGGGAACATCGTCCCTGAGATAGACGAAAACCGTCATCTCGCGCCTCGCGCGATCGAGAAACGTGAGCACGTTGTCCGTGGCGAGGAGGAAAACCGCGAGAACGAGCAGCGTCAGGCTCATGATGACGACCGAGAGGAACGTCACCGCCTTGTGCCGCCCCAGCGTGTTGAACGCCTCCGACACCAGGTAGTTAATCTGGTGGCCTTTCAATGCGTCTCTCCTCGCTCGCCGCTCGCCCCCAGCGGGCGGGTGACCGGTTGTTCCGAAAGCCCCAATCGGTCCTTTGTGAACGCGGCCAGTCCCAGCCGCAGATCCTCCTCGATGGTTCCGTCGCGCAGAAAAACGATCCGTTGGGCGTAGTTTCGAACGAGCTCGTGGTTATGTGTCGCCATGAGCACCGCTGTCCCCGCGCTGTTGATGCGAAACAACAGCTGGATGATGTCCTTGGTCACCTCGGGGTCGAGATTCCCCGTGGGTTCGTCGGCAAGAAGTATCTCCGGGGTGTTGACCACCGCGCGGGCGATTGCCACCCTCTGCTGCTCGCCGCCAGAGAGTGTGACCGGACGGTCGTACCGTTTATGGTAGAGCCCCACCTGCGTGAGCACCTGCATGACCCGTTTCTTGATCTCCGCGTTCGGAGTTCCGGCGACCCTCATCGTGATCGCCACATTTTCGAACACGCTTCGGTCCTCGAGGAGTTTGAAATCCTGGAACACGATGCCGATTTTGCGCCTGAGGTGCGGGATCTGGCGCCGCTTGAGGCTCGTCGAAACGAACGACCCCACGACGACCTGGCCTTCGTTGGGAGTTTCCTCCATGTAGATCATGCGAAGCAGCGTGCTCTTTCCCGCCCCGCTGGGGCCGACGAGAAACACGAATTCGCCGTTACCGACCTGGAGGTTGACGTCTCTCAACACCACACGGTCGTCGTACTTTTTGGACACGTGGTAAATGCCGATGACTTTTCTCGGTTCCAGCACGTCCATGATCAGCCCATTCGCTTTCTTCGCCGTTTGACGAGCGTTTCGGCGAGGCGGTACGCTGCCTTCAGACTTTCGGTGCTCGCTATCCCTTTTCCCGCAATGTCGTACGCCACTCCGTGGTCCACCGAGGTCCGCACCACGGGTAGTCCCACCGTAACATTGACGCCTCTACGCTTCGAGATCATTTTGAACGGAATCAGCCCTTGATCGTGGTACATGGTGATGAACGCATCAAACGTGCCGCTTTCCGCGTCCTGGAACAACGCGTCCCCGGGCACGGGGCCGGTCACGTGGAGTCCCGACCGGCGGGCTTCCCGGAGCGCCGGTTCGATGATCGCGGCCTCCTCCCCTCCCAGAACACCCTCCTCCCCGGCGTGAGGATTGAGACCCGATACCGCGAGGCGAGGGCTCGGCACACCGAACTCGTGGACGAGCGATTCGTTCACGACGCGAAGCGCTGCGACGATCCTCCTCGCGGAAAGCGCGCGGCTCACATCGCGGACCGGCAAATGGCGGGTCAATGGGACCACGCGGAACGCGCGATACACCATCATCATCTGACAATCAGGAGCGCTGAAGTGCCGCGAGAGAAACTCGGTGTGCCCCGTGAACGGGTAACCTCCGAGCTGGAGCGAGTTTTTCGACACGGGGCCCGTCACGATCCCCTCGACGATCCCCTCCGTGGCGAGCGCGCACGCGACATCGAGCGCAAACCCCGAGTGCCGCCCGCCCCCCAGCGAATCCCGCCCGCGCCTGAACGTTTCCGTGCAGCCCGTGTCGAGGACCAGGACGCGAGGAGCACGGGCTCCCCGCGGAAGGCTCGTGAGCGCTTCGCGAACCCTCGAGACCAGATCGCCGCGACGCCGCTCATCCGGCGCGGTCTTCGCCGTCCTCGCCGTCTCGATGAAACCGGGCGTCGCACCATACCGCGCGAGCCACGGATCGAGGACACGGCGCGCGCCGATGATCAGGGCGATCGATCCCTTCGGCGTGAATCCGGCAAAAAGGCGGGCGGTGATCTCCGGGCCGATCCCTCCCGGCTCCCCCGGAGTAACCGCAATGATGGGCGCACGGCCAGCGCCCGGGTGTATCGCCCACCGCCGTCTGTCGCGGGGGCGTCTCGTCCATGGCTTCGACGCGCGCCGCGCGCGTGAACGCGGAGCGCGCGCGCGGCGAGTGCCCGCCGCACACTTGCGTTTTTCAGTCTTCCGTTGCGTCTTCATCTTCATCTTCGGTGCCGATATCCGAAATCTTCTCATAATAGGCAGGCGCCGCCGATTTGCTCATCTGTCTCTCTGGGACGGCGACGAGCCCGATCGTCAGAATCCGGTGGGGGAAACGAATCGTGATCCTGTCGCCCACCCTCAGCGTGGCTGCGGGCTTCGCTGGTTGATCGTTGACCAGCACCGAGTCGTCGTCGCAGAGGTGCTTGACGCTGGAGCGACTCTTGACGAGGCAGAGGTACTTGAGTGCGAGATCGACGCGCATGAGTTCATGAGTTACTGAGGGCGGACTTCCACGTAGAACTCGTTTCTGAGCTTTTCCAGATAGCCGTCGTACATTTTGTCGAGCGCCTCTTCTTCAACCAGCTGCTTGAGCTCCCCGCGGACCTCGTCGCGCGTGTACGGTCGCGCGTCCTCTCGTTCGAGCAGCTTGACGATCCTGAACCCCGACGGCTCACGAAGCACGGGGCTCACGTCCCCGGGCTTCAGATCCTCAAGCACATCCTTGAAAAAATCGGGCAGGTCGCTGACACGGAGCCAGCCCAGGTCTCCTCCGGACGATGCGTTCGAAGCATCGGTGCTGTACCGGACCGCCATCGAGTCGAACGGCTCCCCTTCCATCAGCCGCCGGTGCACATCCTCGGCCGCCTCGTAAACGCCCTGCATGTCGCGGTCCTCGGGTTTCACGCGGACCAGGATGTGGCGTATCTCGACGCTGCCGGCCGTGGTATCCGCCCCGGTCACCTGGATCAGATGGTATCCGTAGGGGGTGAGCACGGGCGCGCTCAACTGCCCCACGGCGAGTTTGGCCGCTGCATCCGCGAACGCGCGATTGCCGAGGTCGGCGAGCTTGAGCTTTCCGAGGTTTCCGCCCGCATCGCCGCTGGGATCCTCCGAGTATTTCTTCGCAAGCTCTCCAAAATCCTCTCCCGCAACGATGCGTTGGCGGAGACTGTCAATGACGGCTTGGGCCTTGGTCCTCGCCGCCTCGGACGATTCGAAGCCGAATACTATCGTGCCGAGATGGACCACTGCTGGCCGCTCGGGGAACTCGCTCTTCTTCTTCTCGTACGCGCTCTTCAGCGCCTCCTCGGAGATCTCCGCGGACGACCGGTCGATCTCGCGGGCCAGCACGCGTTCGACCAACATGCGATTCTGGATCTGCTCCCGGTAGAGCTTTTTGAGCGAATCGGTCGTGAGCCCCTCCGCCGCGAGCTGGCGGGTGAACCCTTGCTCGCCCCCGAGGGTCTTCTTGTTCTCTTCGATGGCCCGGTCCACGGCTTTCTCCACCTCGGCGAACGACACGGTGATGCCCAGGCGGTTGGCTTTGGCGAGGACGAGTTTGTTCTTGATGAGCTCGTCGAGAACCTGCTTCTCGAGGTCGGCCCTTTCGTCCGCGGAAACATCCGCGGCACCCCTCTGCAGGAGAAGCTGCTTCACCGTCTGGTCCACGTCGCTCTGGTAGATCGCGTCGTCCTCGACGACGGCGACCACACGGTCCACGAGCGTTCCCTGGCCCCATGCGGCGGGCACGAATCGCCCCGGCGCGAGGACGATGCACGCCGTCGCGGCGAGGATCTGGAAAAAAACGGTGGTCCTCTCGATCAAAGACATCTCCTGTGCTCCCCCTTTGCCGGCCGCGCGGCGCGGCGTCTGACTCCACGATCCCGGGTCTCGCACTCTATGGTTTCCGCGTCCCGGTGTCCTGTTCGCTCGCCGATGTCATCCGCGAGGATTCATCCGCGTAATCGATGTCCGCTCGCTGCCTCAGAGCGGCGACCAGGCTGTCATAGACTGTCTGCCGTTTCTGCAGCGTCAAGATGTCGGCGATCTCCGGGGCGATGGCGGCGTATTCCACCGGCGCTTGGCTGTCCCGGATGTCCGTCAGCTTGATGATATGGTAGCCGAATTCCGTTTCGATCACACCGGAGACTTCGCCCACCGCCATCCTGAATATGACCCCCTCGAACTCCGGGATCATATTCCCTCTCGAAAGGTAGCCGAGGTCCCCCCCTGCGCTACCGTGCTTGTCGAGCGAACGCTCGTTCGCTACGGCTTCGAAGCGTTGCGAGTTCAACAGCGTCTGGACCGTATCCGCTTCTTCCGGCGTGGCCACGAGGATGTGGCTTACACGGTACTCCTTTTCGAATTCCAGCTTCTGCGACTCGTAGTACTCGCGCACCTCTTTGTCGCTGACGACCGCCCGTTCCTCGATGACTTTCTGGACCAATTGGTCGGCGACCAGGTCCTTCTTGTACTGTTGGAGGCGTGCGTCGATGTCGGGTGACGTCTCTATCCCCGACTTGAGCGCCTCTTCGTAGAGGAGCTGCGTCGTGATCCACCGGTCGAGATACTCGCGCTTCTCGTCAGCCGTGAGCACGTTCTGGTAGTCTTCAGGAAGAAGGAGATCGAAATCCTGCTTCGTCAGCTCCTTGCCGTTGACGGTTGCCAGCACCGGAGACCGGGCCGCGCCCGAGAGGGGCGCGCGGCGTTCGCAGGCTCCCACACACGCCAAGACGGCAATAGGGAGCGCCGCGCCCCCTATTGCCGTCCATATGCGACGTGACCCCATCACGGTCTAACTGGAACGCAAGGATTTCATCGGCTTCTCCTGAACGTTGGCTTTCAGGAGAACCTTGTCGTAGATCTTGATGTCGATCTCCGTCCGCCATTTGTCCAGCAGCGACTTCAGGCGCGCCTCGTTCTTGACCACCTTGAGGGACTGGCGAATGCTGTCCGTGGCATCCTCCAGCTCCATGATCTTCTCCGGACGGCGCTCCAGGAGCTTGACCACCATCCACCCCCGCGTCGTTTCAAACGCTGGAGAGAGGTCGCCCACGTTCTCGATTGCGAACGCGGCGTCGTCGAAATCAGGGTTCTGGCCCTTCGATACGAACTGCGTTCCGACCCGCTCTTCGCGCGTGAGATCCGGCGTCGAATACTGGGCGGATACGGTGTCGAAAGGCTCGCCGGCCATGATCTTCTTCCGGGCTTCGTCGGCGCGCTCCTTCGATCCGGCGAGGATCATTCCCAGGCGGCGCTCTTCGGAACGCCGGAAGCGCTCGAGGTTGTCATTGTAGTAGGCCGTTACTTCGTCGGGCGTAATGTCGGTCTGCTTGTCGATGAGCTCCTGATACATCTTGTCCACCATGAACTGTTCTTGCTTCTTGGCGAACGCCGTGATCACCACGGGCTCCTCTTCGATCTTGGCATCCCTCATTTCGACCACGACGAGCTCATTCATCACGACCTCCATGAGGAACCTCTTGACGTCGCCGTACCGGAACTCGCGCCTCGGCCGTGTGAAGAACGAGGCTTTGTCGAACAGATCGGAGAAGTCTCTGACCGTGATTGTCTTGCTGTCGTAAGAGACAAGCGGTTTGTCGAGATCCCGCTCATCGAATCTTAGAAGCGGATAAACTTCAGCGTTCCGGTCAGGCGGTGTGGTCAGGGGCCGATCCGGAGGAAGGGCGTCGAACGCGACACCTAGATTGTCGTCGTGCCACTTGAAGTTGTGCTTCACGCGAACTTGATCGGACACTTGGTTGGTTAGACGTATCTCCTCGAGACGCTGGAGGAGCTTCTCGAGCTCGCTCTTGGCCTCTTCAAACGGCTTTCTCTTCGGCTGGTTCTTCTCCAGAACTTTGAAGATGATGTATCCGTACCGCATCTCGATCGGAGGGGTTACTCCGCCCACCGGCGCGCTGAAGAGCGCGTCCTGAAGCTCCGGTTCGAACATTCCCCAGACCGCGGTCCCCACCCTGCCCCCGGAGCCCGCATCCGGGTCCTTGGAGTACCGCTGGCATACGCTTTCGAAGTCGGCTCCCTCTTGGAGAAGCTTGTAGGCTTCTTCGCCCTGGGCCTTCGTATCGGTGAGGATCTGTTTGATCTGGACATTCGTGTGGTAGAGCTCGTACGCGTCCTTGAGGTCTTTCTCGGTCACCTTGATCTTGTCAGCCACACGGAGTTTGAGATAGGCGGCGGGCAGGCTTACCTTCTTGAACGCCTCCATCGCCTGGACTACGTACGGATCCTTGTCGTAACCGAGCTCCCCGGCCTTTATGGCCATGACGTCCTTGTTGATCATCGTGTTGAGGAACTCCTTGAGCCCGTCGATCCCCTTGTCTTCCGGCCGGTATTTGGGATCAACCTTCCAGTACGTCTGCTCGAATATCCCCAAGGTGATGACCCGGTCTGCCACTTTGGCTACGGTCGAATTCTCGTCAATTCGGCCGCACGAGAGGACGAACAGCACGGAAAGCAGAAGGGTCACAATCAGTAGAACGCTTCTTGAACCACGCATAACCGCCGCTCCTTTTTGAAGGTATCTTCGATCACGCCGTCGGGCTGACCTCGATGGATGTTTGAAAGACTTCGTGAACACACGAAAAGCCGGTCGCCCCCGAACAAGGGGAAAATCGACTCCGCCGTCACTAGTTTGTGCGTTAGTGCATATAGCGCGGAGACTACGTTGGACGCTCCCTTTTTGGGGAAGTGTATTTTTTATCATAAAAATAGGCCTCGTGCAACAGCTTTCTGGCTTCGGCGAGCGGGTTGCCCCCCGGACCCAGGGCGACGGTGACCGAGAAGGTCATTCCTGATTTGAACAACACACGTCCCTCGAAAGTTTCCGCGAGGTGGGCGCAGAGATGGGGGTGAAGCGACCTGCCCGGCAGGAAATCCGCCACCACCCGCCCGGCCCGGATCTGAAGGAGGGCGATCCCCAGGTGTTGGGCCCGGAGTTTCACTCGCGTCAGCTCGACGAGGTGCACGCCCGCCGGCGGGAGAGCCCCGAAGCGGTCCTTCAATTCGCTCTCGAGCTCGTCCACGTCCTCGGGCACCGTGAGACGAGCGAGCCGTTTGTAGATGGTCATGCGTTCGTTCTGGTCTTCGACGTAATCGTCGGGGAGAAAACTCGCGAGCCTCGTCTCTATGCGGCATTGAGGTTTTTCAACCTCGGGTTCCCCTTTCAGCTTCTCGACGGCCTCCTTGAGCATCTTGCAGTACAGGTCGAACCCCACGGCGACGATCTGCCCGTGCTGCTCGACTCCCAGAACGTTTCCCGCCCCGCGAATCTCCAGATCGCGCATGGCGAGGCGGTAGCCGCTCCCCAACTCTTCGAACTCCTCCATCGCCTGGAGGCGTTTGCTCGCGGTTTCCGTGACCGAGAAGTTCCTCGGCACCAGGAGATACGCGTATGCCTGCTGCTCTCTTCGCCCCACACGCCCGCGCAGCTGGTAGAGCTCGGCGAGGCCGAATCGGTCGGCGCGGTTGATGATGATCGTATTCACGTTCGAAAAATCGAGGCCCGATTCGATGATCGTCGTCGAGATCAGCACATCGAACTCGCGGTCCAGGAAGCGGAGAATGACTCTCTCGAGCTCCCTTTCGGCCATCTGGCCGTGGGCCACCCCGAACCGCACCCCCGGGAGGAGCCTTTCCAGAAACGCCTGCATCGCGTGGATCGACTCCACGCGGTTGTGCACGAGAAACACCTGCCCGCCCCTGTGGATCTCCGCCACGATCGCCCGTGATATCGTCTCCTCGTCGAAGGGCACGACCTCGGTTTTCACGGGGTGCCGGTTTCGCGGAGGGGTGTCGATGATCGAGATCCGCCGGAGCCCTGCGAGCCCCATGTAGAGCGTTCGAGGAATCGGTGTTGCGGTCATCGACAGGACATCGACGTTTCGCGCGATCCGTTTGATCTTTTCCTTGTTCCTGACGCCGAAGCGGTGTTCCTCGTCGATGATGAGGAGCCCGATGTCGTGAAACCTCACATCTCTCGAGAGGAGCCGGTGCGTGCCGATGACGATATCCACACGTCCCTCCCCTAACGCGGCGACCACGTTCTTCTGCTCCGTGGCTGAGCGGAAACGGCTCAGCATCTCGATCGAGACAGGAAACGCGCCCATCCTTTCGCGGAACGTCTTGAAGTGCTGGAGCGCGAGAATCGTCGTCGGGACGAGAACGGCCACCTGCTTTCCCTGGTTCACCGCTTTGAAAGCGGCGCGGATGGCGACCTCGGTCTTGCCGAAGCCGACATCGCCGCACACGAGACGGTCCATCGGTCGGGAGGATTCCATATCCCTCTTGATCTCGTCGGTCGCCTGGAGCTGGTGCGGTGTCTCTTCGAAGGGGAACGACGCCTCGAGCTCATTTTGCCAGTGCGTGTCCGGCCCGAAGGAGACTCCCTCGGCAAGCTCGCGCGCCGCGTACACATCGAGGAGCTCGCGGGCGACGTCCTCGAGAGCCTTGCGCGTCTTCTCCTTGGTCCGCAGCCACTTGGTGCTCCCGAGGCGGTCGATGACCGGCGCGGCCCCTTCCTTCCCCACGTACTTCTCGACGAGCTGCATCTGCTCGAGGGGCACGTAAATGCGGTCGGTCCCCTGGTATCTGAGGTGGAGGCATTCGGTCTGGTGCCCGTCCAAGACCAACTTCTCCAGACCCAAGTAACGACCGATGCCATAATCGATGTGGACCACGAAGTCACCGACCTGCAGGTGATCGGGCCGCCGACTTTCCATCCGCCTGCCGGCGCGTCGTTGGGCCGGGCGGGGGAGGCTGCGGTGAAAGATCTCGTGGTCGGTGAGGATCGCTGTCCGGATCGAATCCCACACAAACCCGGAGGTGAGCCATCCGACGGGCAGGTGCACGAGGGTTTCGTCTTCTTCCAGCATGTCCGCGAGACGCTCGCGCTGAGCCGGGCTTTCCGAATAGATGGACACGTCCACCCCCCGGTGTCTCAAGCTCCGTATCGTGCTGACCAGCGAGTCGAGCTTGCCCGCGACCGCGGGGTGTCCCGACGTGCGAAAGACCTGCCTCTCGGAAGTGTCCCCTGGCTCTTCCCCACCGGCCCCGATCTCGGAAGACAGCCCCCAGACATGAACGCTGGACACCCCGTGCCTCTCGGCGGACTCGCGTCGATGAATGTAGTCGTAGAGACCCAGGACGGGGTTCTCTTCGCCCTTCACTGTTCCAGCGCGCGCGATCTCTTCTTCGAGCGCATCGAGCTCCCTCGCGAGCCCTTCCTCGTCCCAATAGAAAACGAGAGGCGGGTGCGCAAAGAAGTCGAGGAGCATTCCGTCGCTCCCCATCACCGGGGCATAACGCGTGAGCAGAGGTGAAAAAGGGTGTTCTACAATTTCACGCCGGATCTTCTCGATGGTGACAGGTTCGAAGCCCGCCGCGCGCAGGTTCTCTCCCAGAGCGCGCAGCGACGCTTCGTTCACGACAACACCCGCGGCCGCAAGAATCCGCGCGGACTCGAGCCTCTCGAAGGATTTTTGTGACTCGATGTCGAACCCGCGGATCGAGGTCACTTCATCGTCGGATAGTTCGAGACGGACCGGGTGATCCCACGAGGGGTCGTAGATGTCGACGATGGCTCCTCGCACAGCGAACTGGCCCGGCGCCTCGACGATGGAAGAGCTTTCATAGCCGACGAGGACGAGATGTTCGCGAAGCTCCTCGAGGTCCACGGTCGCGCCGAGACGAACGTCCCACGCGTGGCCGCGGAATAGATCGACGGGTGTGGTCTTCTCCAGGAAGCCCAAAAGGCTCGTGACCACCATGTCGGCTTTTTCATGGAGGATGACGTCGAGGCAGGCGCTTCGCCTTCCGCGGACGGCGAGCTTTTCCTTGAGCTCGAACCGCTGGGGGAAAGCGTCCCTCTCGGGCAGGAACTCGACGCGCGAAGCGGAGACCGTCTTGAGGTCGGCGAAGACATCGCGAGCGGTCTCCTCGTCGGGGCAGCACACGACGACCGTCCGGTCCAGGGAAACGCGAAGCGCCTCGGCGACGAATGCCGGTGCGGAACCGCGAAGCCCCGAGAGGTCCGCTCGCCGCGCGCCGTCCCGCAACACCCCAGCGATCGAACGAACCTCGTCGCTCAAGCGCACACGCTCGACGAGCGCGACCGCCCCTTCTTGCTCGATGTCCCGCTGGCGGTTCGACATGGCACCCTTTGACTCGCGGACATTCAGGCTCTCAGCGGGCGTCATCCCCGCCGAGCCCGCAATCGCCGCGGC
>Ga0315273_10003426_pt1 | contig 19105 bp, 18 predicted proteins | sample YL17G02_0_MG_FD_205753 | JGI IMG/M metagenome (GOLD analysis project Ga0315273, IMG submission 205753) | Sediment microbial communities from Yellowstone Lake, YNP, Wyoming, USA - YL17G02_0 | ecosystem: Environmental > Aquatic > Freshwater > Lake > Sediment | place: USA: Wyoming | collected...
ATCTGAGATCGCGCGGCCTGCTGGACTTCCGCGAATACCTGACGAAATACACCCGATCGCATGGTTTTGAGTCGCTTGCGGCGGAGGCGCAGAAGAGCAAAGCCGAGTTAGCCAGCATCCGCTATGGCGTGATTCTCAAGGGCAGCTCGGTCAGCGTGCGCGAGTACGAAACGGAAGTGGATTACAGCGCGGAGGTGGAGGGCATATTCGAGAGATTCAAACAGGGCGCGGTGGAAGACCACAAGGTTAAGCTCGCGATCGCGTCTGGCATGAACCATGTGGAAGCGCAGATCCTGGATTTCGTCGCCAGGCTGTATCCCGATGTCTTCGCCGGCCTTGACCGCTTTTGCGCGCGACACAGCGAGTTCGTGGATGGCCCGATCGATGCTTTTAGCCGGGAAATCCAATTCTATGTCGCTTACCTTGAACATATGGCAAAGCTCAAACAGGCCGGCCTGGCGTTCTGTTATCCCCAGGTTTCCGATACCGACAAACAAACTTGCGTCAAGGAAGGTTTTGATCTGGCCCTGGCTGCCAAGCGCGTGGCCGAAAACGCAGCCATCGTGTGCAATGATTTCTATCTGCAAGGACCGGAGCGCATCTTCGTGGTATCGGGCCCGAACCAGGGCGGCAAAACGACCTTTGCGCGCATGTTCGGGCAATTGCACTACCTGGCCAGCCTGGGCTGCCCGGTTCCCGGCAGGGAAGCGCAGCTCTTCCTGTGCGACACCATCTTCACCCATTTCGAAGAGGAAGAGGATATTCAGAACCTGCATGGCAAGCTCCAGGATGATCTGATCAGGATCCACGCCATCCTCGACCAGGCCACCCCGCGCAGCAGCATCATCATGAACGAAATCTTTACCTCCACGACCCTGGCAGATGCCGTCTTCTTGAGCGAGGAGATCATGGAACGGATCATCCAGCTCGATGCGCTGTGCGTTTGCGTCACCTTCATCGATGAGCTAGCTTCCCTTAGCGCAAGCACCGTTAGCATGGTGAGCACGGTTGTCCCCGAAGACCCGGCCGTGCGCACCTACAAGATCGTCAGAAAGCCCGCCGACGGACTGGCCTACGCGCTGTCCATCGCTGAAAAGCATCGGCTGACCTATGGCTGGGTGAAGGAGCGGATCAAGTCATGAAGGTCTTCCTGTTACACCGGGATCGCGACTTTGATATGCAACGGCAACTGCCTTGGAACGCACAGGCGCTGACGCAAGATCTGGAATTGGACGTTTTGCTCGGCGCCATGGCGCGCGAGGACGGGTTTCTGTTCGAAGTGGCGGGAAGGGCCATCCTGTGCGGCGAGAACGATCTCGACACGCTGCGTTATCGCCAAGCCATTCTGCGGGATTGCCTGAAGAACCCTGCCATCGTCAGGAAGATCTATCAGATCACCATCGACTCGATCGCGAACAAGCGGCGGCAGTGGCTGGGCATGTTCGGCCGCGAGCCGGCCTCGATTCTGTCCGGCGCCGTGAGGTTGATGCAGATGTTCCTGGAGCTGCTGCGCGGGCTGAGAGCCATCGCCGATCAACACGCCGATGATTTTGAGTCCGAGGGCTTCGCGCGGTTCTTTGTAGCAGTCAAGACGGAACTGGATGACGAGTACCTGGCCACCGTGGAACACCATCTCCAAGAACTGGGATTCCGCCGCGGGGTCTTTCTCAGCGCAGAGTTGGGGCCGGGCAACGAAGGCGCCGGTTACGTGCTCCGGCGACCCAACGCCCATCAGGGGAACTGGCTCATGCGGGCCCTGACCCAGAGAACACCCATCTACACATTTCATATCCATCCGCGGGATGAGTACGGCGCCAGGGCTGTATCAGACCTGAAGGAGCGGGGCATCAACCTGGTCGCCAATGCCGTGGCCCAGTCGGCGGATCACATCGACAGCTTCTTCAAGGTGCTGCGGGTCGAATTAGCCTTCTACATCGGTTGTCTGAACCTCCATGAGCGGCTTGGCAAGATCGGGCACAGCGTGGCTTTTCCCACGCCTGTGGCTCCCGACGAACGCAGGCACTCGTTTGCGGGCTTGTATGATGTTTGCCTGGCCCTCACCATGAACCGCCAAGTCGTGGGCAACGATGTGATGGCCGACAACAAGGACCTCGTGACCATCACCGGCGCCAATCAGGGCGGCAAGTCGACTTTCTTGCGCAGCATCGGCCTGGCCCAATTGATGATGCAATGCGGTATGTTTGTGCCGGCCGACTCCTTCTGCGCGAATCTTTGCGCTGGCCTTTTCACGCACTTCAAGCGGAAGGAAGACGCCTCCATGAAGAGCGGCAAACTGGATGAAGAGTTCAGCAGGATGAGCGCGATCGTTGACAGATTGACGCCAAACGCCATGATACTGTTCAACGAGTCTTTTGCCGCGACCAACGAGCGAGAGGGGTCGGAGATCGCCAGGCAGATCGTCACCGCATTGGTGGAAAGACAGGTCAAGGTCTTCTTCGTCACGCATTTGTATGCCCTGGCACGCGGCTTCTACGATAAGGGCAGGGCTGATGCCATCTTCCTGGTAGCCGAAAGGCGCGCCGACGGCAAGCGCACGTTCAGGATGATCGAAGGGGAACCTACTCAGACGAGCTATGGCAAGGATCTGTATCACGGCGTATTCGGCAACCCTGAATCGGGCGGGTCGGAGATGGCCCAGCAAGCCGCGGCGAACGTTTGAGGCATGCGCTCATGAGGAGCAATAGCCCGTCCCGGGAGGTGCCCGGTTGATGACATTTCATAGCATACTCTTTGCGCGAGCCGAAGACCGTGCGACTCACGAGATCTCTGAAGCGCCCGCGTTCTTTGTGGACCTGAATCTCGACCAGGTCGTTGCGGCCATCACGATCGGCAAGCAGGAGTACAACCTGAAGCCGTTCTACTACGCGCCCCTGCACGACGTTGATGCGATCCAGTATCGCCATGAGGTCATGCGCGATCTCGAAGACCGGAGCTGGTTTGAGAGCATCACGGCGTTTGGGAACAAGATGCGCGCCATGCGCGCGCATCTCGCCCAGGCGGATAAGCTGTACTACAGACTCCAGAAGGAAAGCTGGTTCCTGGATGCCGTGGAGATCTACTGCGACGCTGTCAATTGTCTTGCCGCCGACTTGGGGCGCGCCGATCTGAAGTCGCGCGGCTTCCTGGCCTTCCGCGCGTACGTGGCGGACTATGTCGCTTCCGACCGCTTCACGGCGCTTGTGGCGGAAACGAAGAAGCTCAAGGCCGACCTGGCCGAGGTGAGGTACTGCATCCTGATCAAGGGCAACACCGTCAAGGTGCGCCGCTACGAGTCGGAACGCGACTACAGCGTGGATGTCGAAAGGACCTTCGAGCGGTTCAAGCAGGGCGCGGTGAAGGACTACACCGTGAAGCTCCTCACGGGACCGGATATGAATCACGTCGAAGCGCAGGCGTTGGACCTCGTTGTCCGCCTGCACCCTGACCTCTTCGCGCGCCTGGACGATTACTGCGTTCGAAGCCGCGGCTATCTAGACGAGACGATCAAGACCTTTGATCGCGAGGTGCAGTTCTACGTCGCCTACCTCGAGTATGTCGCTGAGTTCAAGCGCACTGGGTTGCGGTTCTGCTATCCGCATGTGGTCACTCAAGTCAAGGAGGTTTATGAATACGAGGGTTACGACCTGGCCCTGGCCCGCAAGCTGATCCTCGCGAACTCGCCCATCGCCTGCAACGACTTCCACCTGCGCGACCCGGAGCGCATCATCGTCGTCTCCGGGCCGAACCAGGGCGGCAAGACGACCTTCGCCCGCACCTTCGGGCAGCTGCACTACCTGGCCAGCCTGGGCTGTCCCGTCCCGGGCCGGGAAGCCCAGCTCTACCTGTTCGACCGGCTCTTCACGCATTTCGAGCAGGCGGAGGACCTGCAGAACCTGCGCGGAAAACTCGAGGACGATCTGGTCAGGATCCATGATATCCTGGACCAGGCCACCCCGCGCAGCGTCGTCATCATGAACGAGATTCTGACATCTACGACGCTGCAAGACGCCGTATCGCTGGGCAAGAAGGTGATGGCCAGGATCATCGAGCTGGATCTCCTGTGCGTCTGCGTGACATTCCTGGACGAGCTGGCTGCCATGAGCGAGAAAACCGTCAGCATGGTCAGCACGGTGGCCCCCGACGACCCAACCGTCCGCACCTTCAAGATCGTCAGGAGGCCGCCGGATGGGCTCTCCTACGCGCTCTCCATCGCCGAGAAGCACCGGCTGACCTTTCACCAGCTTGCGGAGCGTTTAGACCCATGAAGGCGTTTCTCATGTATCGCGAGCGCGACTTCGATCTGAAGCGCACGCTGCCTTGGAATGCACAGGCGCTGACGCAAGATCTAGAGCTAGACACCCTGCTCAACGCTATGGCGCTCGGCGACCAGTTCCTGTTGGAGGTGGCCAGGGCGGCCGTGCTGTCCGGTGTGAACGAGGAGCTGGGCACCGTGCTGTACCGCCAGGGTGTCCTCAGGGACTGCCTGGACCACGCCTCCGTAGTCAGGGATATCTACGCCCTCGCGGTTGGGGCCATTGAAGGCGAGAAGAAGGCTTATTTCTACAGCTATTTCAGCAAGCATCCTGACGCAATCCTCGATCGGGCAATCGAAGTGCTGGAGATGTTCGTGGGGATGCTGAAGAGGCTGCGAACGATCGCCGATCAGCACGCCTCTGCGTTTGCGTCAGAGGGCTTCAAGACGTTTTTCGCGATGCTCGATCACGAGCTGAGCGATGAGTATTTCGCCGTCGTCCAGGATCACCTCAAGGGACTGAAGTTCCGCGGCGGGGTGCTGATCAGCGCCGGGCTGGGGCAGGGCCTGAAGGGCGCCGACTACGCGCTGCGCAAGCCCGAGGGCAGAAAACAGCATTGGCTCAGGCAAGCGTTCGCCGCCCGGCCGCCCGTCTATGCCTTCACCATCGCCGATCGCGACGAAAACGGCGCGCGGGCGCTCTCGGATCTGCGCGACCGGGGGATCAACGTGGTGGCCAACGCGCTCGCCCAGTCCGCGGACCACATCCTCAGTTTCTTCACCCTGCTGCGGACCGAACTGGCCTTCTACATCGGCTGCCTGAACCTGCACGGGCAGCTTGTCGCGAAAGGAGAGCCGGTCTGCTTCCCGCTGCCGGCAGCGCCTGCCGAGCGCCGACATGTTTTCGCCGGGCTGTACGACGTCTGTCTATTCCTGACGCTGGGCCAGAAGGTGGTGGGCAGCGCGTTGGCCGCCGGGAACATGGACCTTGCGATCATCACGGGCGCCAACCAGGGCGGCAAATCGACTTTCCTGAGAAGCATCGGCCTGGCCCAACTCATGATGCAGTCCGGCATGTTCGTGCCGGCGGAGTCGTTCTGCGCCAATGTGTGCGACGCCCTCTTCACACATTACCGGCGCGAAGAGGACACTACCATGACCAGCGGCAAACTGGACGAAGAGCTCGGCCGGATGAGTGCCATCGTGGATCACATGAAGCCCAATGCGCTGCTGCTCTTCAACGAATCGTTTACCGCGACCAATGAAAGGGAAGGCTCGGAAATCGCCAGGCAGATCGTCAGCGCATTGGTGGCCAAGCGGATCAAGGTCTTCTTCGTCACGCACTTGTACACCTTGGCGCGCGGCTTCTATGACAAGGGCATGACTAACGCCGTTTTCCTGGTGGCCGAGAGGCGCGCCGACGGAGAGCGCACGTTCAGGATCATCGAGGGCGAGCCCTCCCAGACGAGTTACGGCGATGACGTGTATGACAGGATATTCGGCAACGCTGAGCAGGATCGGAACAGGCCATGAGTGAAAGCGAACAGGTGCTGCGCCGCTACATCCTGGCCAAGCAGGAGGTTGCGGCTGCGCTGCAGTCAGGTCGGCAGTCTGCTGAGGCGCAGGGCCGCCGTGAGACCGAAGATGGCTACCGGGAATTGCAGGTCCGCCTGGCCGAGGACCGCTTCAACCTGGCCGTGGTCGGGCAATTCAAACGCGGCAAAAGCTCGTTGATGAATGCCGTGATCGGCCGCGACCTGTTGCCCACGGGCCTACTGCCGCTCACGTCGGCGATCACCACCCTGTGCTATGGTCCCCAGGCGCACGCGCGGCTGCGGCGCAAAGGCTGGGTGCTGGAACAGGAAATATCGCTGGCCGAGTTGGCGGACTATGTCACCGAGCGGGGCAACCCTGGCAACGAGAAGGGCGTCATCGAGGCACGCGTCGAGCTGCCCGTGCCCTTCCTTCGCCGGGGGTTGTATTTTGTGGACACGCCCGGCGTGGGCTCGTCGCAGGCGGCAAATACCGAGACCACCTACGGCTTCCTGCCGCAGGCCGATGCGGTCATCTTCGTGACCAGCGTTGAGGCGCCGCTCAGCGAAGTCGAGGACGGCTTCCTGCGCGATATCCGCCAGCACGTGCGCAGGCTGTTCATCGTGGTCAACAAGATGGATTTGCTGGCCGATTACGAACGCGACGAGGTGTTAGCGTACCTGCGAAGCGGCCTGGCGCGCGTGCTTGGCGCGGAGCCGCGCTACTACCCTGTGTCGGCGCAACAGGCGCTGGCCGCAAGGCTGCGCGGCGACGATGCAGGCGTCGCCGCGAGCGGCCTGTCCGCACTGGAAACCGACCTGGCTGCGTTCCTGAGCCTGGAACGTGGCCAGGCTTTCCTGGTTTCGATCCTGGATCGGGCGTTGCGCTTGTTTGACGGCGCGCTACTCACAACTGTCACAGCGCACGCTCCGGGTGGCGAAGCTGCTGCCCCGTCTGGCCTGCGCCAGCAGATGATCGCGCTGCGTGACCGGCTGCTGGCCGGGCAGTTGGAGCCGGCCGGCGTCTCAGTGGTCGATGGCACACCGACCACTGGCGCCCGCTTTGGCGAGCAGATCGCGGCGTCCCAGGCCAGAGCGCCGGCCAGACAGCCTGCCGCCGTGACTGCCGGCGGCACATGCGCCATCTGCTCTGCGCAGGCCCAGGCGCTGCTGGATTTCTTCGTCGAGACGCAGTATGTGCTGGGGACCGCCGCGGATGCACAACAGGCCTTCGCTCGGGAGCGTGGTTTTTGCCCGGTCCATACCTGGCAGTTCCAGCCACTCACCTCGCCGCAGGGGCTCAGCGCGGGCCTCGGACCGCTGATCGAGGCGACCCAGGCCGACGTGCGCCGACTGGCCGAGATGCCGCCCGAAGAGCCTGCGCGGTACATTGACGCACTCCTGATAGGGCCTGAGAACTGCGAGGCCTGTCGGGTCTCGCGCGACGCAGAGCGCGTCGCGCTGACGAGATTCGTGGAACAGATCGAGACGGCTGGCAATCGCCGGCAATACGAGCGCTCGACGGGGTTGTGCCTGCGCCATTTGCGAGCGGCGCTCGCTGTACGTCCGCCTCAACAGACCGCCAGTTTCTTGCTGCGTCAGCAAGCGAGGCGGCTGGAAGAAATCAGTGAAGACATGCGGAGCTATCTGCTCAAGCGCGCGGCCTTGAGACGCGGCCTGACCAACAGCGACGAGGAAGGCGCCTGGCGGCGCGCGCTGGTGCAAATCGCGGGGGAGCGCACCGCGTACCCATAAGGCGGCGCCGCGGCAACGGGGAACCGAGCGTTCCGACGCTTTGCTCATACCGAAAGGACATACGTGTGACGCCAACTGATTTCGCCAGCACGGATTTCGTCTGGGTGCGAGTCGTCGCATCAGGCGACGACTGCAACATCTATGCCCGCGATCGGAGCTCCCAAACCTTCCGCCTGGCTGGGGTGCATCGTACCGAGACACCGAGACCCGTGGATTTGGCTGTTGTTCCCGATAGCGCCGCTGCTGACGAGGAAGAGCTGCCCGTCTTGCTGCTCCGTCATCGGGCTGTCTTTCCGGACTGCCTCGTTAGCGCGCGCCCGTTGGGCCTGCTCACAATCAGCCGCCAGGCGCAAGCACGAGAGGTTGTGGTGGCCGTGCCCGGCGCGGATGATGCCTGGGCTGCCTGGCGAGAGCACACGGACTTAGCAGACGACCAGCGCTCGGCTGTCGTAGCTGTAGCCCGTGCGCTCTGCGGCGGCCGCGAGGACAGCACTGGGGTGTGGGGTAGCGCGGCGCGCGCCCGCGAGGTCATCCACGAGAGGAAGCGGGCGGCAAGGCTGGCGCAGGTTCGGTCGACGAAGGGAAGTCCGGCTGCGCCAGCCTGGAAACCGTTGGGATACCGCGCATTGGGCGCCCGGCGGTCGTCCGAAATCGAGCCGCATAGCGACGCTGAATACGCCTACCTCCAGCTTCCGCCACGTTTCCAGGAATACATCAACAGCTATCTGACGCATACCGAGCGCATCCTGTTCGCGGTCCGTCGCCCGGCGATGCGTAGCGCGGTGCAGCGGTCTTTCCTGCGCAAGAGCGCACTGCAGGAGGGGCTGCTCTTGATCACCGACCAACAGGTCGTGTTGGCGTGTGAAATCATGCCGCCTGATCTGACGGGCATTCGCTACGGCTACATCGTCGAGGGTGGCGTCCCTGAGCGCATCGCCTCGACCACGGCGCACGCGGGAGCGGACCGTGCCTACCTCGATATCACGTGGCAGGCCAGCGCGGGCGTCCAGACGACGACCTGGGAATTCCCAGCGGCCGCAGAGGGAGAACTCGCACAGGCGGCCGAACTGCTGCGCGCCTGGCAGCCGGCGCCGGGTGACGTGCGCTTGCGGCGCGCATACGGGCCACCCGCAGCCGAGGTTCAATGGCGAGATCCCAGCGCACCCACACCGGCGGCGGTCGAGCCGCTGGCAGAGCGGCTGACCCAGGCGCTGCGCGCCGAATTGGGCTGCGACGAGCTCGCCGTGGCGACGGCCCTGCTCCCGGCCTGGGCCGCGCCTGACAAGCGGGCACGCGGGTTCGTGATAACCGACCGGCGAGTGCTGTGGCTGGCTGATCCGGCGAACAGCGATGGCTCCTGTCCGATTTCGTATGCGCTCGACCAGATCGGTTCGCTGGGATTCCAGTCCTCCATCATTGAGTCCTGGCTGGCCTTTCACATGATGAGACGTGCGGGTTCGCAGCGCGTGGTCGTTGCTTTCCCATATACGATCGAAGACTTCCGGAACTGCTATCTCGCTTTACGGCAACAACTGGTGGCCGTGCAGCGTGGATGCTGATGGGAGAGCAACAACGGGCCTGACTCCCGTAATCGTCGTTTGTGGGTGGCTCTGCAGATAACTGGCTCGCGGCTTGTCGTGCGGAGGCTGCTGCTTCTTGGAGGAGAGTCGATGAACAACCTGTGGCGTGAACTGCGTACCGGCCCAGACTGCCCGGAGATCGTCTACGCGATCGTGGAGATCCCCAAGGGCGCGCGCAACAAGCTGGAATACAACATCGAGAGCGGCGTCATTGTGCTCAATCGCGTCCTCTTCTCATCGCTGCACTATCCGGGCGACTACGGCCTGATCCCGCAGACGTTCGCCGAAGACGGCGAACCGCTGGACATCCTGATCATGACCGGCGAGCCGACCTTTCCGGGCTGCGTGATCCAGGCCCGGCCGGTCGGCATCTTCCGCATGCTGGACGGTGGTTTGCAGGACGATAAGGTGTTGGCTGTGCCGGCGACCGATCCGCTGTTCGCCGACTACCGCGACCTGGGGGACGTCCCCCCGCATTTTCTGAGGGAGGCCGCTCATTTCTTCGAAGTGTACAAAGACCTGGAAGGCGTGCGGGGCAAGCCCATCGGTTGGGAAGACGCCGCGGCGGCCAAGCGGGAGATCGAGCGCGCCGTCGGGATCTTCGGCGCGCGTTTCGCTATGAAGGGCTTGTAGTTGGCCTATGCTGCAGCCTGCCCTGGCAGGGCTGCAGCGGGCGGGGGTCAGGACGATCATGCTGACCGGCGACCGGCCAGAGACCGCCACCGGCGTCGGCCGCAAGGCCAGGCTGGATGCGCACCCGGAGTAGCTCCTGACGGGGAAGCATCTCGCGCGCATGGGGTTCGCAGACATCGCCTGGCAGTCGGCCTATGTGTCGATCTTTGCGCGCCTGTTGCCGTCGCAGAAGGGTGTCCTGGTCCGGCTGTTCCAACAGCGCAATCATACGGACGCCATGGTGGGCGACGGGGCCAACGATGTCATCGCACTGCGCGCCGCGGATGTAGGGATCTCCTTCGTGGAGCACAGCTCCCCGCTCGCCCGGAGGGTATCGAAGGTCCTGATCAACGATGTGGCCGATCTGCTGGTGCTGATCCGCAGCGCGAGGAGACTCAGGTGGTGGGTCAGGTTCCTGACGCTGCTCCGCGTGGCCGTGTTGCTGGCGCTGTTCATGGGGTTATATGCATGGATGCTGAATTGGTTGTGAAGCGCGCCGGTCTGCTGAACTTCGCGCAGCGCAACTTGCTGACCTTGGGGCTGCGGGCTTTCGAGATGCACTTGCGCGAGGCCGACGCCTGGCTCCACGGCCGAGAAGAGCGGGGCATTCTCTACCTGCAGAGGGCCAATCTGCCGCCAGAACGATGCGCGACCGTGCACAGGCAGATTGCCGAGGCACTGGCGCGGATCGCGGTCCTGACTGAGCAGTTTAGCCTTGAAGCCGTAGGGTACGATGTGGGAGCGACTATCTCGGCGCAGATGAGTGTGGACTGGGCTAACCTGTGCGACATGCGCTCGGACACGCTGCGCCGCTACGGCGATGTCGATCCGCGGCTCTCCGAGCTCCTCGATCCGGGGATTGATGCGCTGTCTCAATCGGCCTTGATAGTGTCCGCTTTGGGCCAGGGCGGTCAAGTCCCTGAGGAGAAGAGCGAATGATGCCTGACCGGGACACGCTCTACTACGAGCTGCAGGATGCATTGCAGGCCGGCGGTTGCCCGCTCTGCCGCATTGGGGAACGGGCGGGCATTCGCTACCTGGACACGTTGAACTATGAGGGGGTCAACGATCCCGGCTTGAGGCGCGCGCTGCGCAGCGCCCGCGGGCTGTGTCACGGACACGCCTGGCAATGGACGCACCTGCGCGGCAGCCCGCTGGGCGTCGCCATAGTCTACCAGAACCTGGTGAAGGACCTGATCGAAACCCTGGAAAGCTCAGAACCGATCGTGGCACGGGGGCGAGGCAGCCGGCGTCAACCGGCAGGCCGCCTGACTGCAACCGGCCACTGCCCGGCTTGCCGCGCGGCGGACGAAGCAGTCGAACGCTATGGACTGACGCTGTTGGCTCATCTGGAGCGTCCTGAATTGGGCCAGGCGTACGCGGCCGCGGGCGGCCTGTGCCTGTCGCATTTGCGCTTGGTGCTGCTGCAGGCCGATGAGAGGCAGGCCCTCACGGTGCAGGCGTGGCAATTGGCTGTCTACCGGATTCTGCATGGGCAGTTGGCCGAGTTCATCCGCAAGCACGACCATCGCTTCCGTCAAGAGCCATTCGGTGACGAGAAGGACTCGTGGACGCGCGCGGTGGCGAGCCTCGCAGGCGCAGCCGATGCGGAATCATGACAGACCTGGCGGCAGCTAGCCGGCCGGGAAAGCGGGCATGATGGAAGATACAGAGCTGAGCTTGCTCGACGAAATCAACGCTGGGATACCGGCGGCTGACTTCCAGGCCGAGTACTATCCCGGCGGCATGGTTCGCATCACGTTGGACGTCACCGCCGAATTGGAGGGCCAGATCAAAGCGCTGGCCGAGCAACAGGGCTGGCCAGAGGCCGACGCGCACGTTGCCATGCTGGCATCAGGCATCGGGGCCTTCAAGGAGGCGAAGGCCCGCGAGCTGCTCCAAGAGAATGGCGAGCCGGCTCGAGACGAGCTCGATCTGCTGGTGAAGCAGATGCGCCAGATGGAAACTCAATATGCCGTGATGAAGTTCCGTACCTGGAACTTTCTCCAAGCCTACCAGGCGGCGGCGATGAGCCACGGCGCGCTGGTGAACCGGGCAAACGGCTTGTCGCTGGTGGTGGATCGGCTACGCGGCGAGAACGATGATCTGAAGGAGCAAGTACGAAAGCTGGAAGCCGAGAACGCCGCCCTACGGCCGGAGACTGCACCTCTTCAACCCCGGGTTTCAGCGGCGACCGGCGGTCAGCCAAGGCGCGGCCGCCCCTTGCGGCGAGTACTCGAGCAGATCTTCGCGCGGCTTTAGCTTGCACATGATGGCAGAGCGGTGAGGTAGACGATGCTCTGCCTGCTCGCGTCCTCAACTACCCTGATCTGTCATGTCGTGTCTGACGTACCATCACTACCAGGGCTTGCCTTGCTAGCATGAGGTGGATGGGCGATCTGCCAGGCTACCTTCGTGGGCCTCTCTGCGGCAGCAGTCCTGCCGGTCTGCGCGCGACATCATCTCGCACCACTCTAAGGCGATCCTGCATTTCAGCAATCACGTCTCATGACCGCGAGACCAGCCGTCCACCTGAGAACACACGATCTCTCCAGAGGCGGGCATACCGCGAATAGCGGAACTGATGAAACCGGTGTATGAGTTTCTCGAAACCCAGCCTCACGTTGCAGCTTGCTTCTGGGAGATCGTATTACACGGGACGATCCTGCCGGGCGCGTGATTCCGGAGGCAAAAGCACCCGCATGATTCTGTCTCCGTGATCGTCGTCGCGAGCCTATGGATTTGTCGCACCAGGTTTTGAGAACAAGCCTTCCATACGTTGTCTTCTCCCGTATGTTGAGTGTGAATGCTCGGAGGTGAGCCCTGTGCGAGGGATAGCGAGGATCGGCTGGGGGTTGCTGCCGTCAGGGCGGCCGCATGCGCGTCTTCGTGCAGCTCCGGCTACTTCTGCACCTTGTCAGAAGACCGGCGCACGGTTATGAGTTGATCGACGCGCTCGGCGCACAGTCGGACGAGCCGACGCCGGAGGATTTCACGTCAATGAGGCAAGGTCAAGGAAATATCATCCATCCGGGACTTTACAAAGGATGATTCCTTCGATATGATGCTGCTATCGTGCTTGTCTTTCAAGTTGGATACTACGGCGCTTCGAAGGCGATCTCTATGTCCGGTGATGCACTGTCCCAACCCAATTTGCTGTTGACCATTCGCGGCCTGCTGCCGGCGCTGAACGAGCAGGAGCAGAAGGTGGGCCAGTATGTGCTTGACCATCCTTACGAAGTCATACACCTGGCGATGGCAAATCTCGCGGAACGCTGCGGGGTCGGCGACACGACGATCTTCCGCTTCTGCCGGCGAGTTAGGACTGATGGGTACCAGGACTTCAAGATTTGCCTGGCGCAGGAGCTTACGCCCATCGTTCCGCCGGTCTATGCGGCCGTGGCGGCTGGAGACTCGCTAGCCGAGGCCGCGCAAAAGGTGATCGCGGGTGACATGAGGTCGTTGGAGGACACCCTGCGCGTCTTGGACCTCGGAGCGCTGGATCTTGCGGCCAATGCGCTGCTGGTCGCCCGACGTGTAGACATCTATGGTTCCGGTGGCAGCGCTGTTGCTGCGCTCGACTTGCAGCATAAGCTGATGCGCGTGGGCGTGCGTGCGTTGTCTCACACGGACGCCCAATTGCAGGCTCTGTCTGCGTCCCTCCTGACCTCAGGCGACCTCGCCGTCGGCATCTCCCATTCGGGCGTCGCGCCGGATGTGCTCCACGCATTGGAGACGGCGAAGAAGGCGGGTGCGCAAACGCTCGCAGTCACCAACCATCCGGCCTCGTCGATTGCCCGGCTCGCCGACATCAGCCTGTGCACGGCGGCAAAGGAGGCGCTGGAGGGTTACCCCCTGGGCGCGCGCGTCGCGCAGGTGGGACTTATCGATGTGCTCTACACTTGTATGACACTCAAGCGACAGGCAGAAAGCGAGCGCCGCTAGACGTGCAAGGCCTGGGTGCCCGGTGCACGTCACGGCTGAATTCGGTTTCGTTCTCCTCCGTTTCGGCCGGCGATTCTGGAGTTCGAATATGATCAGTTCTTCAATGAAGCGCAGCGTGATTGCGGTATCCCCCGAGACTACTGCGCAGGAGGCCGCTCGGATCGTTGTGTCTCACCATGTCGGCACGCTGCCGGTTGTTGACGACTTGGGGGTGCTTGTGGGATTGGTACGCCTGGATGATCTGCTCCAGGTGTTCATGCCGGATTTCGTGGGGCTGTTGGAAGACATCGACTTCGTACACGATTTCGGGGCCTTGGAAACACTGCAGCCGCAGGACGTTCCCGAGGCCGCGCGACTGACGATGCGGGACTTGATGCAGCCGCCGGTTGCTGTTGAGGAAACTTGTGGGCTGCTGCGCGCCTTTGCGACGATGACCCAACACGAAATCCGGGATCTGCCCGTCGTCAATCGGTCCGGCGCGCTGGTGGGAATCGCCTCGCGGGTCGACATCGCCGCTGCGTTTCTCGCACCCTGGGCGCGGACGGAGCCGCCCACGTGACACCGCCCCAGATCGTCGCGTCCAGTATCTTCATCGTGACCTTCCTCGTAATCCTGTCGGAGCGCCTCCATCGCACGATCGCTGCACTGACTGGCGCTGCGGTGATGCTGATTGCGGGCATGTCTCTCGGCTTCTACACCCAGGAGAAGGCGCTGGCCGCCATCGATTTCAACACTTTAGGCCTGCTGCTGGGCATGATGGTCCTTGTGCGGATGCTCCAGCAGACCGGTTTTTTCGACTACGTGGCCATCCTGGCTGCCAAACGCACGCGGGGTAGCCCGTTACTCCTGTTTGTCACCCTAGGCACCCTTACCACGGTGCTCTCGATGTTTCTGGACAACGTCACTACCGTGGTCCTCATCGCGCCCGTGACGATCCTGATCGCGGAGCTCCTGGGCATCAATCCCATCCCTATGCTGATGGCGGAGGCGTTGCTCTCCGATACCGGCGGAGTGGCGACCCTCGTGGGCGATCCGCCCAATGTGATGATCGGTTCAGCCGCTGGCTTCAGCTTTGTATCGTTCCTGACCCACCTGGCGCCGATAGCCCTGATGGCCTGGTTAGTGGCTCTCGTCGTGCTACGGATCGTCTTCCATCGCGAGATAGGGGAGCGGCCTGGCAACGCTGGCACGCTGATGCAACTAGACGAAAATGAAGGACTGCACGATCGTGTCGCTTTGCGCAGGATCTTGATTGTACTAGGCGCTGTCATCATTCTATTCTTCTTGCAGGGCGTCCTCCATGTAGCGCCGGGCGTCATTGCGCTAGGAGGTGCGACTGCCGCATTGCTGTGGGTGCGCCCCGATGTGGAGGAAACGCTGGGGAGAGTCGAATGGAGTGTTCTCCTGTTCTTTGGTGCCCTGTTCGTGACAGCTGGCGGATTGGAAGCCTCCGGCGTGCTGGGTTTGATCGCCGATCGGATCGCAGGACTGGCAGACGCGAGCCTGCTAGGCGCCAGCCTGCTCATGCTCTGGGTTGCGGCCGGCCTTTCGTCGGTTGTGGACAACATCCCGTTTACCATCGCTATGATCCCGGTAATCGAGCGATTGGGGCACCTGGGCATTAACCCTGTCCCATTGTGGTGGGCGCTGGCCCTCGGAGCCGGCTTCGGGGGCAATGGCACACCCATCGGCTCCACCGCCAACGTGGTCACGGTGACGCTCAGCGAGAAGACGCGGACTCCCATCACGACGGGCGTGTGGATGCGCTCCGGCCTCCCGGTGATGCTGGCGACTTGCGTAATCGCTAGCGTGATGTTCGTCCTGCTCTTTGGCTGGATGCAGAAACCCTGATCATGGGACCGCCATGATCCGGACAGGAGGACGTGCTCGGTGAAGAACAAGCAAACGCGTGCGGTGGTGTTTGGCCTGGCCGGGGGCATCTTTCTGCTTGTGCTGTCGGTTCGCTGCTTTCGGCTTGGCAATCCACGCATGGGTCTATTCGCCGGTGCATGCGGGATTGCCTCACTCGTCCTGGCCAGCCAGGATTTCGCCAGACTGCGCCGACCTTAGCTTGCAGACGCCGGCCAATCGGGATAAGTTGAGCACAGTGCCGACGATGCTCAGATTTGAGACTTGGGGACGGATCCAATGACAGCTTTTCTTCAATTCGTCTTCGCACTGACAGTGATCATCGCGGCGGCCAAGGCCGGTGGCTGGGTAGCGGTGCGCTTGGGCCAGCCGGCCGTGCTGGGTGAGTTGTTGGTCGGCGTGCTGCTCGGCCCCAGCCTTTTCGACCTGATGCACTGGCCGGTGCTGGTGAACGCCGTTGACCCGCATCTCTTGACCGAGGCAATCTACGAATTGGCGGAGCTAGGGGTCATCTGCCTGATGTTCCTAGCCGGCCTGGAGGTGGACGTGCTTGAGATGCGCAGGACGGGGCGCGTTGCCACGCTGGCTGGCGTCATGGGGGTGATCTTCCCGCTGGGGCTGGGGGCGCTGATCGTGCTGCCGTTTGGCTATCGCGGCCAAGCTGCTCTCTTTGTGGGCATGATCCTGACCGCTACAAGCGTCAGCATCAGTGCGCAGACGCTGCTCGAACTGGGCGTGTTGCGCAGCCGAGAGGGGGTCGCGTTGTTGGGTGCCGCGGTGGTTGACGACGTCCTGGTGATCTTGCTGCTTTCGGTGTTCATTGCTGTCACAGCCAGTGGGGCGGGGGGCGCCGAAATCGTGCTGGTCCTCGTGCGCATGGTGCTCTACCTGGGCCTCGCAACCGCGGCCGGCCTCATCTTCCTGCCGCGGCTGGCCGACTGGGCTGATGAGCAGCCGGTCAGCGAGGGGTTGACCGCGTTCGTCCTGGTCGTAACCCTGGCTTATGCCTGGATCGCCGAGGTGGGCGGCGGGCTAGCAGCGATTACCGGCGCCTTCATCGCCGGTCTGGGTTTCGGCCGCAGCCACCTGCGCGCCACGATAGGGCGCTCCATGCATACCATCGCCTACGCGTTCCTGGTGCCGATCTTCTTCGTAAGTATCGGCCTCAAAACGAATGCGCGGCTATTGACCGAACAAGGCCTCCTGCTGGTGCTGCTGCTGGTGATCGTCGCCGTGGTGTCCAAAGTGTTGGGCGGCGGCTTGGGCGCGCGCCTGGGCGGTTTCGCGAATCGAGCGTCCCTGTGCGTGGGAGTGGGGATGATCAGCCGCGGCGAAGTGGGCCTCATCGTCGCCAGTGTGGGCGTAAGCGCCGGCCTGATCAAGACAGAGCTGTTCTCGGTCGTCACGATCATCGTGTTGATTACGACACTCATTACGCCACCGCTTTTGCGGCAGGTCTTTGCGAACAGGGAGACACTACATGCCTAGCCTGATTGTTGCCATCATGCCGAATCTAGATCGTTGCCAGGACGTGCTGTCCACCTGGGAGCGCCTGGGTGTCACTGGCATCACCATCTTGGAGAGCGCGGGCCTGCACGAGCTGAATCAGTTGCGCGGGCGGCGTGACGACATGCCGCTCTTGCCCTCCCTACGCCACCTTTTGGAGTCCGAGGAGTACCATCACCGTACGGCTCTCGTCGTAGTCGGCGATGATTTCGACCTGCTGGGCTTGCTGCATGACACGGAACAGGCGTGTGGCGGCGACTTCAACGTGCCGGACAGCGGGCTGCTCTTCGTGGTGCCGGTTACGCATGTCCTGGGGCTGCACCCGCACTGGTCCCAAGGGCGTGATTGAAACCGGCCGGATGCACTGAACGCGCGGAGGTGACGCATGGACTCAACGAGGGGCCCCGGCCGCATAGTTGTCGTCTACAACGAGAGCCCCTTTCTGATCAAGGGCGAACCCCAGGACATGCTGGCCGAACAGGGCGTGATCGCCTGCTCGAAAGCGGTGGCCGAAGCCCTGGCTGGTCGCTGCGAGGTGCAGCGTGTGCCGATCCACGCCGACGTCGAAGTCGCGCTGGCACCCTACCCGCCGGCGGAGTGGGTGGTGTTCAACCTGGGTGAAGGCATCCAGGGGCGGCTGTTCGAGGAGGCGCGCATCGCCTGGGCATTGGAAGCGATGGGTTACCGCATCACGGGTTCGCGCGGCGACGCACTTGCGCGTTCCATCCAGAAAGTCCATGCCAAGCGCCTGTTCGCGCACGCCGGCATCCCGACCCCGCGCTGGCGGGTGTTCCGCGACGCTCCCGAGAGGCTGGACGGGCTCGGCTTCCCGATGATCGTCAAGCCGGTGGCCGAAGATGGCAGCCTCGGCATCGACCCGGAAGCGGTCGTGCACGATCTCCCTTCCCTGCGGGCGCGCGTGAGCCACACGATCGAGTGCTATCGGCAGGCTGCGCTGGTGGAGGAGTTCATCGCCGGCCGCGAATTTAACGTCTCCCTGTGGGGCGACGCGCCAGATCTGCTTCCGCTGGCCGAGATCGACTTCCACGACTTCCCGGATCCCTTCGACAAGATCGTGTCCTTCGCGGCGAAGTGGGATGCAAGCTCCTTCGCGTACCACCACACGCCGGTGCTCTGCCCGGCGAAAGTGGAAGAGAGTCTAGCCGGACGAATTCAGGAGGCAGCGTTGGACGCGTGGCGCGTGATCGGCTGCCAGGGCTACGGCCGCGTCGATATCCGTGTCGACGCGAAAGACCAGCTGCACGTCATCGAGGTGAACTGCAATCCCGATCTTTCACCCGAAGCCGGCTTCTTCCAGGCCGTGCGCCGTGTGGGATGCAGTTATCAGGAGATGGTCTGCCGCATTGCTGAGATGACCCGGGATTCACTCATGGCCGACACGCGTCCCTGAGTTACAAATCTCTCTCTCAGGAATGGAGAGGGTGTAACGCGACAGACCTGTCCTCGGCCGCCCGGCGATTCCTGCTCGGGGTCAATGCGGCGGTGCTGGCCCTGGTCCTGTATGTGAGCATCACCCTCTTCCGCTCGCCTATGGGGGACTTGTGAAGGAGCTCAGCCTGAAGATGGGGCTGCTGGCGTTGCTGTGTCTCAAGACTGACACGTTTTAGCTTGTGTTGGGCAGCGACGCGGCCGAGTTGATCCCCTCCTCCTCAGGCTACGCTAACAACTGGGCGGACGCATCGGAACCCGCTAGATTCCGCGGGATGGGTCGAAGGATCGTGACCGGGCAAGGCGCGATCCGAGGTCGGCCCAGATTGAGAGGCGTTGCCGCCGGAGTCCGCCGTTGCGAATTTGGAATGCATCGGGCTGGTCGTTGTCGGCGAGGCGGTCTTCTCGAGTTCCAGCGGATAGGCGGTCCCTCACTGCACCAGCAGTAGGTCACATATGTTGAGACATGTCGTATGGTGTGCAGGGGCGATGCCACGTGGACGAGTAATGGCCGACCGTCTGGCACCCGGCGTCAGTAGCACTTC
>Ga0315273_10003428_pt1 | contig 19100 bp, 16 predicted proteins | sample YL17G02_0_MG_FD_205753 | JGI IMG/M metagenome (GOLD analysis project Ga0315273, IMG submission 205753) | Sediment microbial communities from Yellowstone Lake, YNP, Wyoming, USA - YL17G02_0 | ecosystem: Environmental > Aquatic > Freshwater > Lake > Sediment | place: USA: Wyoming | collected...
TGAGGCCGATGTTGCTGTCGTAGGCGGCGTTGATCGCGCCCTGGAGGCGGCGCTCGCCGTAGCTGTCGTGCTGGAGGGAGCCGACGGTGGCGAGGGCTTGGGCCTCAGCCGAGGCAGCGGGGTCCCAGCCGGCCTTGCAGGTCGACATGTCGGGCGTGTAGTCCGCGGGGACGCAGCGGGTCAGCATCGAGCCGTCGACGTCCTGGTAGGTCACGGCGGTCATGCCAGCGGGGCAGGGGCCCGCGGCGGCGGGGGCGGTGGCCAGGCCCTCACGGTGGCGGCGCGCCTGGTGCATGTGGCCGTGCTCGACCTGGCTGCCGCCGCGGAGGTGGGGCATGTAGTGGGCGGCCTGGGTCGCGGTCGTCTCGCGGTGGACGGGGCCTCCCCAGCCGGCGTCGCCGGCGCCATGCCACCAGAGAGGGTTGTTGCCCCCGGTGTTCAGGTTGTGGATCGAACGGACCCCGAATGAGCCTTTGCTCGCCTTAGCCTTGTACTTGGCGACGTAGAAGGCGAGGATGAGGATGAGGACAACGAGGATCCCCATGATCACGGCGGTGGCGACCGGGTGCTGCCCGATGGTGGTTTGGAGGAAGGCCTTGCCGTGGCCCTTGGCCTCCGTCATCGACTGCGAGTACGTGGGAGATGGCTGCGACATGCTGTCAATCTGGGCACTCGCTCTTGGGTGGTGCGGTATACTAGTGCTCCACAAAAGGAGCGAAGCGGGCAAAATAATGACACACCCCTTCCGCGGAGCACCGGCGCTTCTCCGCGCTGCCGCCACAAACTTTGCCCCGGCCGCCCGGAACCCCGCCGCCGCGATCCCCGAAAGTCGCGGGATTTGAATAGACGCGCCGCCGCCAATAGCCCACCCGCGCGCGCGACCCGATGGCCCAGCAAGTCTTCCCCCCGAACGTCATCGTCCGCGTCATCCGCGACGACTTCTTCCGCTACCGCCGCCTCGCCCTCGCCCCGCGCGGCCTCGCCCGCGACGCCGAGGTGCCCGTCTTCGACGACGACCGCGTCATCAGCGACATGGAGCAGTTCTACTACGTGCGGCTCGACGCCGTGCGCGAGACGCCCCGCGGCGCCCGCGACTGGGTCGTCATCCTCGTCCTCGGCGCCGACGGGAAGTACTCCCACCACAGCCCCGACCTCCGCAAGCTCCTCGACGGGATCGAGGCCGAGCGCCCGACGAAGGAGGGGCGCCTCGACGAGGTGATCGTCGTCGCCGAGGAGGGCTTCTTCAGCAAGAAGAACCTCACCGACGTCCTCCGCGAGGCCCAGCAGAAGCAGGCCGGCGGGCCCGACCCCGCCGGCAGCGCGCCCTTCTACAGCGCCTACCCCTACTACAACTTCGCCCTCGTCGTCCCCGAGCACAAGTCCGTCGCCCCCCACCGCATCATGGAGCCGGCCGAGGTCGAGGCCCTCCTCCGCCGCGAGCACATCGCGCGCAGCGACCTCCCCATGGTCCTCACGAACGACGCCCCCATCGTCTGGAACGGCGGGCGCGAGGGCCAGGTCGTCGAGATCACGCGCGACTCCCAGACGTCCGGCACGGCCCTCTACTACCGCCGCGTCGAGCGCAGCGCCGTCTGAGCCGTGCGCCGCCCGCCTTTTTCGCGGGCGGGCGGCCCCGGGCGCAAAACAGGGGGCATGCCGCCTTCAGGGCGCTCCGGCGATGCTGTCGAAGAGGTCCTGGACGTCGCTGTCGCTGACGGCCGTCGAGCGGCCCGCCTCGGGCGGGGGGCGCCCCATCGACTGCGCCTTCGCGCTTAGGTAGGCCGCCGGGTCCGCCGCCGCGCGGGCCTCCATCACCGTCCGGTGGACGTCCTCGATGAGGGGGGCGACCTCCGCCATGAAGCCGGGCCGGCGGTCGACGGGGAGGTAGCTCACCTCGAAGAGCTTCCAGGGGAGGACGCCCAGCAGCCAGTGGTCGGCCGGCGCGCCGAGGCGGAGGGCCTCAATGGCGCGGCCGACGCCGCGCCCGGTGCGGAGCGGCGCGCCCCGCCCGTCGGCGAAGCAGGCCGCGCCCCGCGTGACCGGGAACCGCTTCCGGTCGACGAGGCCGAGCGCGCGGTTGAAGAGCCGCGCCTCCATGTCGCCCAGGTCGGCGACGTCGCGCGTCGCCGCCTGGTTCTTCAGGCGCAGGCCGAAGTACGTCGAGTGGATCTGCCACGCCGCCTGCGCGGCGTCGCCGTCGGGCGCGTCGGGGTCCGGGTCGCCGGCCGCCCACTCGTCGCCCCGCCAGCCGAGCCGCACGCGCCGGGGCGCGTCGAGCCGCGGCGCGTAGACGCCGATCAGGCCCCACGCGACGGGGTGCTCCCACGCGCCGCGGTCGTAGCGGTGGTAGTCGGCGTCGTAGTCGGGCGTGTCGCCGAGGTCGAGGATCCCGCACTTGCGGAAGACGGCGTCGACGTAGAGGCCGAGGTGCGCCACCGGCGAGACGGCGAGGCCCGACCAGACCTGCGGCGTGTACTGCCGCGGCACCGCGCCGAGGGGCTTGCGGCTCATCGGGCACTTGAACTCCAGCAGGAGGATCCGCAGCACCGTCGGGATGTCGGGGCTCATGTCCGTCGTCCAGAGGTGGAGCGAGCCCCCCGCGCCGCGGTAGAGCCGCGCGACGATGTAGCCGTCGGGGCTGTTGCGGTGGCCCGCGACCTCCTGGATGCAGATGTCGTCCCCCCGGATCGGCGCCCCGAGGTCGGCCTCGACGTAGGCGCCGATCACGTCCTCGAAGAGGGTCCCCCACCAGCAGGCCTCGCCGCCGCCCGTCCAGCTGTTGCCGCCCGCGAGCGTCACCAGCTTGCTCGCGACGACGTCGAAGAAGCCGCTGTAAGGGTTGAGGCCCATGATCGCCGCGAGCTCCGAGCCGCCGACCGTTATCCCCATCGCCGCGTACCAGCTCGTGTCGCGCTGCCGCATCCCGTTGTAAGTCCGCACGAAGTCGATCAGGAGCTCGTCGAGGTCGACGCTCGGCGGCGGCTCGGCCGCCTCGGCTGCCGCCGCCGCCGCGTCGGCGGCCTCCTCGAGCCACTTTTCGTCGTCGCTTGTCGCTGTGTTGTCCATCGCTTTGGCTTTCGCGCTTGTCCGGAGTCCCGGGTCAGAGTATCAGCACAGGCGCGCTATTCAATCCTAGGTCGGCCTCTAACTGATGTTCGGCCCACGGCGCCGCGGGCCGAAAATAGGGTCGCGCCCGCGTTACGGCGCGGGCGCCGCCCCGTCGCGCCGCGGCGCCGGGCCGTGGATCTCGACGCCGGCGGGGCCCGCCCGGAAGACGGACACGCGGCTCGGGCTCAGGAAGACGACCCAGGCCCAGAGGGCCGCGTTCTTGCGGGCGGCCTTCAGCGCCGCGTGGGGGACCCGCGCCGGGAAGCCCTCCTCGTCGGGGAAGTACACCACGAGGAGCGGGCCCGGGACCCCGCTCGGGTACGAGCCCGGCTCGTCGGCCGGGCCGAGGCCGTGGCCCTCGCCGCTCGGCACGGCGCGCCCCTCGCTCAGGCCGGCCGTCAGCCACGTCGCCGCCCGCACCGTCGGGGACTCGCCCTCGGCGGCGGCGGGGGCCCAGTCGGCGGCGAGGAGCGTCTCGGCGGGGGTCTCGGCGAGCGCCGCGTACGCCGCCCGGCTCTCCTCCCGGCTCTCCCGGTTCCACGTCGGGAAGAGGTCGGGCACCGGCAGCAGCGGGGTGCAGGGCTCGCCCCGCAGGTGCGCGACGAAGCCCGCCTCCTCGAGCGCGCGGACGGCGTCCGCCCCGCACGCCGCGGTGGTGCCCACGCAGGCGCGGACCCCCTCGGTGTACAGGCCGGAGACAGTGTCGGCGACCTCCTGGGGGTCGCGGAGGAAGGCCGCCGCCAGCGCCTGCGACGGGCGCATGATGTACGTCCCCTCCGGCGCCGACACGAAGGCCCACGCCTGCATGTCGAGCGCGCACGCCTCGAGCGTCAGCAGGACGTCCGTGGGCGAGGGGGGCTCGGCCCGGCTCCCCCGGTACCGCGCCGCCGGGTGCGTGTGGAAGGTGACGTACGAGCGGTAGTGCGTGCGCGCCCCCCAGAGCGTGCCGGGGCGCACCTTCGGCGCCGCCACCGTGCGCGCGGCGAGGTCGACGGCGACGTCGCCGGCGACCTCGTGGGTCGTGCGGCACGCCTCGCCCGCCGCCTCGCGGTCGTACGCCGCCCAGTCGAGCGCCGCGAAGTCGGCGCGGGTCAGCGCCCGCAACGCCGCGAGCTCGCGCGCCCGCTCCGCCGCCGTCGTCGCGTCGACGAGGTCGAACCGCACCGAGCCGTCGCCGCGCCGCGGCCCCTCGCGGACCTCGAGGCCGAGGCTCCGCAGGTGGGCGAGGTACTCCGTCGCCGCGATCTTGTGGGGCGGGCTCCCCGTCAGCCGCGGCTTCAGCCACGCCACGATCGCGTCGGCGTCGAGCTTCACCGCGTAGCCGTCCCGCGGCGGCGCCCGCAGGGCGTAGCACCCCTCCGGGCTGTCGAGCACGTACCACGCGTACATCCGGCCGCTCGTCTTGAAGGCCGCGACGGCGGCGAGGTGGGGCGTCAGCAGCGTCGCCCGCGCCGGGTCGCCGCGGCCGGCCACCCCGAGGTAGATTCCGTCCGAGGGCTCGGTCGGCGCGGCGGCGTCGCCGCGCAGGTCGAACGCCCGCGCCCCCGCCCGCCACGGGAGCCCGGCCTTGAGCAGCGCGAGCGGCGGGTGCTTCGCCGCCGCGTCGACCTCCTCGCCCCGCGTCGCCGCCGCGCCGCCCGTGGCGCGGCTCTTCGCCGCCGCCCGCGCGATCGCCGTCGCCGCCGTGTCGAGCTGCGTCGCCAGCGCCGCCTGGAGCGCCTCGAGGCTCGCGACGTAGGGGGCCACCGCCGCCTCGAGCCGCAGGACGGCCTCGTCATCCGTCACCGCCACCGCCCGCGTCGGGAGGGCCGTGTGCCGCGCGGCCAGCGCCGGCAACGGGGGCAGGTCGGCGCCGACCGCCGCCGCCGCCGCCCGCACGTCCACGCTGAGCTCCTGCAGCGCTAGGGGGTCGCCCTCCTGCGCCGGGTCGGCCGCGAAGGCGCGCAGGTCGGCCGAGGTCACCGGCGGGATCGTGAGGTACTGCGCGCGTGGCGCCTCCCCGGCCAGTCGTGCCTTGCGCAAAGTAGACACTGGCCGCAGCGCCGTCGCGGGCGCGCACTCCCAGACCCCGTCGTCGTCGGGGTCGCAGAGGCGGTCCTCGAGCGCCCCCAGCGCGTCGGCGAGGCGCAGCGCCGCCCGCTGGAGGACGCTCTGGCCGCGCCGCGCGCGTGCCCCCACCACCGACCGCACCGCGTCGTCGGCGTGGATGTACGTCCGCCCCCCGTAACACGCGCCGGGGCGCTCGGCGGGGTCGGCACGCGCCGCCCCCGGGAGTCGGCTGACGCCTGTCTTCCCGCCTCCAGTCGCCTCCCAGCGCGCGCGCCGCCGGCCTATCTCGTACTCGCCCCAGCCCCCGACGGCGTAGTCTACGCCGCCGACGACGGCCCGGGCGCCATCCCGCGGCCTCGGGCGGGACCTGGGCGCGACGAGCCCAGGGTCTCCCCGGCTAGCCAGGGGCTCGACGTAGCGCAGTATGTCGGCTATGATCGTCCGCGGGTCTGTCACTTGGATCGCGTGCCCTGCGCCCCAGTGCCAAACCTTTCGCCCGAAGTCTCCCTCGTGCTTGGCAAGTCCCTCCCGGTTTCGGGATTGTACCTCCGGCGGGGCGTCGTCCGGAACGACGTCCAGGTGGGCGCACACCATGTCGTCGGCGCGCAGCGCCTTTACGTCGAAGTCCCCGGCCAGCCACGAGGCCCTTGCCGCTCTGATGCGGGCCGCTGCCGACGGATGATCTTTCGTATACTCCGCGCTCGGCTCCGCGTCTGCCTCCGTCAGCGCGCTCCACGGCGCCGGGTCTATGGCGAGCGCTGCCACTACCTCGCGCGGGTACATGGTGCGCGCTAAGAGCGCTGTTTTGGCCCCCATGCTATGGCCGACTACGACATACGGCGGGGGGGTGTCGTACTCGGCCGCGAGGTCCCGGACAAATTCGACTTCCGCCCGGGTCGTCGAGGGGAACGGTGGGTCGTGCGGCCAGTCGAACGAAATAACTCTCGTGTAGCGGGATACCGACGGCTGCACCCCCCAGCCGTACGCGATGTGAGGGCCATGATTCTTCGGAGGGTCTTCCTTTACATCGAGGTTCCACGACCATATTTGGTCATCGCCCCGGGCGGCAAGGCCGCCAATCAAGATTACCGCGGGAGTTTCCGGACGTGGGCGTTCCCCCGAGACCTTGACGACGCAGCGCGGATCCCGGAGCTTCTTTTCTGAGTCTACAACGTGTTTCATCATCGTGATCGCAGGGACTGCAAGCCTTATCTTTGCCGTTTATACTTGCGACCAGATGGCCTCAATACTCGATTACGCCGTCGACGCGCCTGAAGCGCCTCGACTCACGGGCGATGCAGACTGTAAGCCCTGCGCGCTCGCGCTCGCCATGGCTGCGCGGAACGGCCCGCGCGAGGGCGGCGGGCGGAAGGGCGGGCGCGACCGGCGCGGCACCCGCGTCGACAACATCGCGGCGACCCTCTCCGGCGACTCGGCCAAGGCCCTCGCGGGGCTGACCACCACCACCGACGAGTGCGCCGAGGACGTCGACCACGACCCGGGGACCCCCTGCGCGACGAAGAAGATCCTCAAGGCCGTCGTGGAGTTCGCGGCGGCCTCGGCGGCGCCCGCCGTGGGTCGGGCGGACGCTGCTGAAGACCCCGCGCCCGACCTCCTCCCGACCGCGGCGACCCCCGAGGCCGAGGCCGTCCGCGCCGCCGCCGCCGTGCTCGGCTGCACCTCCGAGTCCTGCGTCGTCGCCCACCCCGTCCTCCGCCAGTTCGTCGTCGAGCGCAAGCTCATGCCCGCCCGCGCGCTCGAGGCCGAGCTCGACCTCCGCTTCAAGGCGCCCGGCCCCCGCGACAGCCTCGCCCTCCTCAGCAACTACAACCTCGACGAGACGCTCCAGCGGTGGGCCCGCGTCTTCCCCGAGTTCTTCCCCTGCCCCTTCGCCATGATGGACTTCGACAGCAACGGCGACTACCTCGCCGACGCCGATCTCCCCGCGATCCTCGAGGGGCGCGCCGACGCCGAGCTCGGGCCCGGCGTCGGGCGCGTCCGCCGCCGGTTCTCGTGCTTCGGCTGCATCGTCAACACCGACTCCAGCCGCGGGCCCGGCAAGCACTGGGTCGCCGTCTTCGTCGACTGCCGCCCCCCGCCCGGCGAGCCCTGGACCGTCGAGTACTTCAACAGCGCCGGCCGGCCGCCCCCTAAGCCGATGCTCGGCTGGATGGAGCGCACCCGCGCCCGGCTCGCCGAGTACCGCGCAGTGTCTACACGACTCGGCCAGCCCGACTGCGACGTCGTCTCGGTGCCCGTCACCGACATGGACCACCAGGAGTCGCAGACCGAGTGCGGGCTGTACGCCCTCTTCTACGTCCGCCGCCGGCTCGAGGGGACTCCCTACACGTTCTTCGAGCAGCAACTCGTGCCCGACGCCGCGATGACGGCCTTCCGCCAGCACGTGTTTCGGTCGGGTCGCTAGCCGCGCGCGGCCGCCGGGTTTTTGTTGCGCGCCTTGTATACGGTACACCCCGCGCTCCGCGACCCGCCCCGAAACTCGACATGAAGTCTACTTACGCCATCATCGCAGCCGTCGTCGTCGTGCTGCTCATCGTCATCGCCTACGCTTACGAGAAGTGTAAGTTCGGCCTCAACAAGCACCTGCCCACCAAGTGGCAGAAAACGTGCCCTCCGCCGGCCAACGGGTTTGTCGGCGCCTTCGGGCGCTCCCCCGGCATGGAGGGCTGCCACGCCTGGGACGACGCCAACAAGCGCTGGTCCAGCTTCAACCGCTGCACCTGGGCCTAGTCGGGAGACCCTGAGCAAAGTGTCTGCACGACTCCCGCGGGGCTTCGCCTCACGGCTCGACTCTTTTGGCGGCTCCCTATACAGGCCGCCTCGTGCTGCACCCCGCGTAAAGCAAGTACCCAGGGTCTTCCCGACTAACCGCGCCCTCCGATGAAACACGCATCCCCCGACGAGTACTTCGCCCTGCTCGTGGCGACCCTCGTCCTCATCGTCGTCCTCATTTCCAGCTTCATGTGCATCCAGCTCTACCACCTGCGCAAGCCCGGCCCGCCGCCCTGCAGCCCGCCGGCCGACTCTGGCGGCGGTAATGGCAACGGCGCCAAGGAAGGGTTCCTCGGTGAGCTCTACTACTCGCCCTCCTGCGGGTCCGAGTGGCTCGGCCGCCGGCGCAGCGACTGCCGCGGCATCACGACCGGCGTCATGCCCTCCATCGAGACGACGAGCAAGTTCGGCAACGGCCTCTGCAGCGGCCGGCTCGGCGTCCCCCCGTGAGCCCTGCGCTGGCGCCCCCCCCCGGAGCGTCCACACGACTCCTTTTGCCGCGGATGTATACCGGGTGTCCGCACGCGAAGCTACAGCAATGCCACGACACCGATCCCAGGCGAAAGGCGGGTGCTCCGACGACGACTCAGGGTCCGTCACGGCCGTCCTCGTCGTCCTCACCATCATCCTCATCCTCGCCGTGCTCTGGTCCAACTGCCGCCACCGCAAGACCAAGCACCTCGCCGACACTAGCGGCGGCAGCTGCGGGCGCTTCAACGCGAACCGCGTGTTCGACGCCGCCGAGCTCGGCGCCCGCGACGGCCCCGCCCCGCCCCGCGAGCGCATGGAGGTGTCCCCCGACGATCTCACCGGCGACGCCCCCCAACGCCGCAGCGTCCACGCCGCCCTCAGCCGGATGTACTCGACCGCCGACGTCGACCCGCTCGTCACCGGCCAGCTCTACGGCCACGCTGACGACGTGCGGAACGTGTACGCCCAGCGCACCTCCCACGGCGACGTCTGGGGCCTGGTCGAGTTCAGCAGCAGCGGCGGCTCCGGCGACGTCGGCGTCGACGAAGGGCCGTTCGGCCTCGCCGAGTACGGCGGGCGCCAGGCCGGCTTCGACGACGGCATTCCCGAGGCCTGGGCGCTCCCGGCCACCCCCATCCGCTGGTACCGGCCCGCGCAGCGCGACCACTACGGGCCTGAGGGGCCTACCGTGTACTCCGAGGGGTTATTTAGCCTCACCGAGCCTGACCACGATCCTCTCGTCAACTGAGGCGGCCGGCCGCCCCTGCCGTGTTTTGGCCCAAAATTGAAGCCCACCCCTTGCTGTTATACTCACCCGAGCCGCCGCGATGTCCGCAACTGCCACCACCCTCCCCGCCGATTCCGAGAAGCCAGGCAACGTCTGGTGCGACGACTGCCAGCAGAGCCTGCTCGCCAGCCGCGCCAACACGCACCTCGCCTCGAAGAAGCACGCCGACAACGCCGCCTCGGCCCCCGAGCCCGCCAAGAAGGCCCCCGCCAAGAAGGCCCCCGTCGCCAGGGAAGAGGACGACGATGACGACAGCCCGGACAGCGCCGACGAGAAGAAGGCCACCGCTCCCAAGAAGGCCGGCGCTGCCGCTGCCGCGCCCAAGAAGGCTGCCGCCGCGCCCAAGAAGGCTGCCGCCCGCGCCCCCGCGGGCCTCCCCCGCGACCCCGACCGCGAGGGCAACCTCTGGTGCGGCATCTGCCAGGTCAGCCTCACCGCGAAGCAGTCCGAGGGCCACCTCGAGACGAAGCGCCACCAGGACAACTCCGTCAAGCACCTCTCGGCCGCCATGAAGAGCGCGAAGATCAATGACTTGTAGGCCGGCGGGGCCGACTGCTCCCGCGGAGCCAGCTTTTTCGGCACGGCGGGTCGCTTGTTTGCGCGACCCACATATTCCGACCAGCAGCGATCAGCAGCGATGACCCGCAACGGCTGGATTACCCTCGGGGTGCTTGTCGCCCTCTTGATTATCATCATCTTCGTGTTCACCGGCGTCGTCCAGGCCATGATCTCCGGCATCATCGACGCCATCTTCAGCGGGGGGGGCAAGCCGTCGACCTTCACACCCTCGTGCTAGCGCCCGGGCGCCTCGATTTTGAACGGCCTGGTGCCGACCTATATCCGACTTCCGCGCTCAACATGTCCTCGCTGGTCACGCCCGCGTCCATCGCGGTCTCTGCTTGGGCGTTTCGCCTGGCCTACTCCGCGCTCCGCGGGATGGCGGCGCTCCGCCGCCGCGGGGTCGACTCCCCGGCCTTCCTCTCCCGGTACGTGAGCTGCCTCCACGCCGGCGCCCTCGTCGCGCTCAGTCTACTGTGGGGGGGCGGGTTTGCCGATCCGGGCTGGTGGATCCCTCTCGCGCGCGCGATCCCCATCGGGTACCTCATCCACGACGCCCACCTTATCTGGACGGAACCCACCCTTTGGGAGGTGTCCGCTGCAGCCCACCACGCCGTCTTCGCCCTGCTGGTCTTCTTCGCCCCCGGGGCCTTCCCCGACCACACGGCCCACGCGTTCCTCGCCGAGCTGTCGGTCTTCCCCCTCAACTTGGGCTGGGCGATGATCAAGACGGGCGCCGATTCCCGCTGGCCGCGGCTCTTCATGGCTAACAGCGTCGTCCTCCTGCTGGCGTTTCTCAGGTTTCGTGTCTACACGTTCACCCTGATTACCGCCGATGCGGTGGCCCTGAAAGCCTGGACGCTGCTGCCGATGGTCGCCGGCCTCGCCGGGCTGAACTGGTACTGGTTCGTGCTCTTGTGCCAGAAGGCTTGCGCGGTTGCCTAAGCGGCTCGCTGTTTTTGGGCGCCCGGCGGAAAACTGAACAACCCGCGACCCTCATCATCCTAACGCAATGTCCGTACCCCCCGGTGAACTACTCGACCGTTTCGCGGCCGGCGACCGTCACGACTTCCTGTCGTCGGTCGCGCGGACACTCACCGCGATCGCCGACGGGAACTCTGGTCTCCTTGAGCCCCTCCGCAACCGCGTTAATGCAGAGCGCCGCGTGATTCGGCTAGAACGTGCCCGCACGCAGCTGGAGACGTGGTTGGTCGCGACCGGAGGCTCCTTCACGGTGACAGTGCGCCGCCGCGCCGAGTGGCAGGCTTGTGTCGTCCTGTCTTACAAGGAGGCCCAATGGGTCGTGACCCGGTACGGCCACACCGAAGCGGGCGCCCTCGAGCTCGCCCTTTCCGGGGCGGCGTCCGAATCGGGCCCTTGGGTGGAGTACCTCGACAAAGGGGGGGCCGCTCCCTACGCCCCCCGCCGCCGACAATGGCACCCTCGCCGCTCGCCCGCCGCGCCGCTCAGCGCCTCGGCGCCGGAGCTCTCCACCCCGCCAGCGCGCCAGGCAGCGCCCACGCTCGTCACGCCGGAGCGTCGGGCGCGGGCCACCTGTAGGCCGCCGTCTGGGTTGGGCGCTGATTCGATGTTCGCCAACAATCCGTTCGCCGTGCTTTGGACTGCTGACCTTAACGAGCACGACCCCTCGGCCTCGACTAGCGTGGACGAGTGCTGAAGACGGCGGCCCCCCGCCCGAAGAGCGGGCCCGTTTTTCGCCGGGCCCGTTTTTCGCCGGGCCCGCCCCCCCTCGCCGCCGCCGGACCCCCCCCCTCCCCCCCCGAACACACTTGCTGTTCACAAAATGGGGGTCTGTGTGTAGAAGGATCCGTCGACCCGAAGACGCACACCCCGACCCGAGTTAAGGAGCTAGTATCGAGCTTGAGATTCGGACGGAGGACCCTTATCCCCGCAAGTCGCTACACGTTTTGAACACAATCGGGGATGCGAGATACACGATCGGGGGAAACCGATACACATTTGGGGAGAACAGCGATGGAATGCCCGAAATGCGGAAAGGACTTTCGAGACAGCTATGCCCTCAAGCGCCACCAGACGCGCAAAACGCCATGCGCGCCGATCATCGAGCCGCCCGCCTCCGAAAACAAGGCCCACGTCTGCCGGTACTGCGGGCGCAACTTCGCCTCGAAGCCGTCGATGGCGAGGCACACGCGGCAGTACTGTAAAATAGCGAACAGTGACGAGGGCATGACACTCTTGATGGAGCACACCCTCCACCGGCAGATGCAGACCCTCCAGGACCAGGTCGGCCGGCTGACCGAGCTGGTGGAGAAGCAGCTGACACTGTCGCCACCGCCGGTGCCCCAGCTGGTCGCGGTGATGAACCAGATCGACGCGCGGACGACGAACACGACCAACATCCAGGTGAACATCGTCGGCTTCGACCGCGAGGACCGGATCCGCATCCCGGTCTCGCTCGTGAAGGCCGCCTTCACCGAGAACCCGCGCCTGATGGAGTACTGTCGCATGACCGACGACGAGCGCGTCGACGCGGAGAAAGCGGCCCCCTACGTGCTGGAGGCGCTCATCGACCTCGTGAGGCGGGCGCACCGCGACCCGGTGTACCGCAACGTCTACCTGAACCCGAAGCGGGCGGACCAGGTGATAGTCTGCCTGGACGACGAGGAGCGGGCGCGGGTGACGCCGCAGCGCTGGGAGGTGCGGTCGCTCGTCGAGGCGATCCGCCTCCTCTTCGACGGGGTCGCCGACAACCTGCACAAAATCGTCATCACGGACCAGGAGCGGACGCAGCTGCCGTTCGACGTGCAGAGCGCGGCGTCGTGGGTGCCGAACCTTTACGAGGACGAGCCAGAGCGCTTCGTGAAGGACGGGCGGGCGCCGATGGCGGCGCACCTGGCCAACACGCGCCCAGACCAGCTCCTGTGAGCTCAATAACGGCCGCGTCGCACTCGGCCTAATTTGAACGCGGGAGGGGCCGGGTATACCCCGCCTCCCTACCATCGTGGCGATGGCCACCATCAACTACGCGATCGTCCTGACCGAGGAGGCCAAGAGCGGCGAAGAGCAGCTCGTGGTCCGCCACCTCTACCACCACCTTGCCGACGCGAAAGGCTGCGCCGCCGCGTACCGGCGCGACCTCGACTGCGACGCAGCCGTCGCCGTCATCGATCCCCCCCTCGCGGTCGTGAGGGGCGGCGACGCCTGGGGCGTGCTCGAGGCCGACGCGACCCTGCACGTCTACGCCAGCCAGCGCGAGGCGCTCGAGGCCGCGGCGAGCTGCGGGCGTTTCGTCGCGATCCCCATCCGGCGGGCAATGCCCGTCAACCACGGGACCCCCCAGTTCGCGGCGGTCCCCTCCCCGCCGTCGCCGCCGCTGACGTCCGCGTGACCGCCCCGAGCAAAAGCCGGGCAGGCCCGTCCCCCCTTTTTCGGCGGTTTGCGGGGTATTTGAAGCGAACCCGACACGGGTATACGTACGCGCAAATGTCGCTCACAGACGCTGACCTGGAAGACTTCTTCGGCGACATGCCGATAGCCGAGATCGACCCGGTCGACACCCTCCTCGCCCTCGCGGCCGAGCTCGAGGCCGCGGCGCCCCCAGTGGAAGCCGCCGTGCCCCCCGCCGCCGCGAAGAAGGCACCCGCCGCCGCTGCCGCTGCCGCTGCCGCTGCGAAGAAGGCACCCGCCACGAAGAAGGCGGCGCCCGAGACGCCGACCGAAGCCCGCGAGGCCGAGGCGGCAACTGCCGCGAGCGGCAAGTTCACGCTCAGCACCTTCAAGGACCACGCGAAGAAGAAGGGCATGTGGGCCGGCGCGCTGAAGCCGGTCGCAATCCCTGACCTCCTCGGCGCGGTGCTGGCGCCCGAGCCCGAGCCCGAGCGTGAAGACACTGAGGCCGACGGCGAGGGCGAGGCCCCGCGGAGCCGGGCGGACGCGCTGGGCATCGTCCTCGTGGACATCGACCGGCCCCACACGCCGGCCCTCCTCAAGATCTTCGACGAGATCGTCGTCAACGCGACGGACCACGCGAAGGAGCACGAGAAGGCGGCGCCGAGCCAGCGGGTGACGCGGATCGACGTGACGTACGACCGCGAGACGGGGCGCTTCTCGGTCTGCAACGACGGCCCGGGCATCCCGGTCGTGCTCCACGCGGAGGCGACGGCGCAGGCGGGCTACGACGTGTACGTCCCGGAGGTCGCGTTCGCGTACTTCCTCGCGGGCACGAACATCGACAAGGACCTCGCGAACGTGAAGGGCGGGATCAACGGCCTGGGCGCGAAGCTCGCGAACGTCCACTCGGTGGAGTTCACGGTCGAGACGGTCGACGGCGGGACGCGGCGCTTCTACATGCAGCAGTGGCGCAACCGCCTCGACGAGCGGCGCGACCCGCTGGTCGTCGACCTCCGCAAGAAGCACACGCTGACGGCCGAGCAGGCGCGCCCCCACACGCGGGTGAGCTTCGTCCCGGCCTACGCCGAGCTCGGCTACCGGGTCGTGGGCACGGCGCTGGCGAAGGCGGACGCCGACAACGTCGACGCGTGGCTGCGCCTGCGGGCGCACCAGGCGGCGGCGTACGCCGGCGCGCGGGTGGCGGTGACCTACAACGGCGCGCGCTGCGCGACGACGGACGCGGCCTCGCTCGGCCGCCTGCTGCTGACGCCCCTCGGGGAGGACGCGGGCCAGGCGATCGTGCTGTCGGCCCAGGCGAAGGCGACGGCGGAGCCGTTCAAGCAGCACCCCTGGAACATCGCGGTGGTGGTGCTGCCGCCCGGCAAGAAGGCGGGCCGGCGGGCGGCGGCGCAGAACATGACGATCGTCAACGGCGTGCTGAGCAACAAGGGCTCGCACGTCCAGTACATCAAGAAGCTGCTGAGCGCGGCGGTGGAGGACAAGCTGCGCAAGGCGACGAAGCGGGGCCGCGCGGCGCCGAAGACGGGCGCGGCGGCGGCCAAGGTCCTCGCGGCGAAGAAGGCGGGCGTAAAGACGCCGGCGGCGCCCAAGGACGCCGAGGACCGCAAGATGAGCGTCACCGAGACGCTCGCGGGCGTGCGGCTCGTGATGTGCGGCGCGATCCCCGGCGCCGACTGGGGCGGCCAGCGCAAGGACGAGCTCCAGGTCTCGAAGGAGACGCTCGAGCACTACACGCTGACGGCGACCTTCCTGAAGCAGGTCGGCGACGCGGTGGCGGAGCGGATCCTGATCGGGCAGGGGGCCAAGGCGGGGAAGGTCGTCCACGACAAGTACACGAAGGCCCGCAACGCGGGCAAGGCGGCGCACAAGCGCAGCACGTACCTGCTGGCGGCGGAGGGCGACAGCGCGATCACGCTGCTGCGCGCGGGCCTGACGCAGACGCGCAAGGCCTCGCCGCCGGGCGGCCCCTCGCTCGACTGGTGCGGGATCATCAGCCTCCAGGGGGTCATCGTCAACGCCGCCCGCGAGGTGACGGAGATGGAGACGAGCGGCGGCGAGGTGATCAACGTCCGCAGCGCGAAGCTGCAGACGAACAAGCGCCTGCTGGCGCTCGCCGACGCGTTCGGCCTCCGCTACGACCGCACCTACGCGACGCCCGAGGAGCTCGCGACGCTGAACTACTTCCAGCTGCTGCTCTGCGTCGACCAGGACCTCGACGGGACGGGCAAGATCGCGGCGCTCGTGCTCGTCTGGATCTACCTCTTCTGGCCGGCGCTCATCAAGGCCGGCCGCGTCGGCCGCTTCATGACGCCGCTCGTGCGGGTGTACCCGAAGCGGGGGGGCCCGCCCGCCCATGGGGCGGAGCCCCCTAGAACCCTACAAGAGTTCTTCTACGAGGAGGAGCTCCACCACTGGCTGGCGGCGAACCCCGACTGGGACCGGACGCACCAGAAGCCCAAGTACTACAAGGGCCTGGCGACGCACGACGAGGACGAGGTGAAGCGCATGTTCACGCCCGAGGCGTTCAAGCGCAGCATCTACACGTACACGATGGACGAGACGGCGAAGCGCCTCTTCGAGGTGTACTTCGGCGCCGACCCGGCCCTGCGCAAGGAGGCGCTCGTGTCGCCGGTCGCCCACCTCTCCTACGAGGAGGCGAGCGAGCTCCACCGCCGCCGCCAGATCCCGGTGGGCCGCGTGCAGCTCGACGTCGACACGAAGTCGTACAAGAACGACGCGATCAAGCGCCAGATCTCGGGCGGCCCCGACGGCCAGAACCCCGCGCGCCGCAAGATCCTGATGGGCGCGATGCTGCGCTTCGGCGGGGAGGCGGCGGCGAAGGAGCTCAAGATCTTCCAGCTCGGCGGCTACGTCGCCGACAAGTGCTTCTACCACCACGGCGACGCCTCCCTCAACGGGACGATCGTCTACCTGGCGCAGGCCTACGCGGGGGCGCGCAAGTACCCCTGGCTGACGGGCGTCGGCCAGTTCGGCAGCCGCCACGGCGACAAGGCCGGCTCGGCGCGGTACATCAGCGTGAAGCTGAGCCCGCTCACGAAGGCGGCGTTCCCGCCGGCCGACCGCTGGCACCTGCCCTACGTCTTCGAGGACGGCGAGCGCGCCGAGCCGCAGTACTTCGTCCCGGTCGCCCCGATGGCGGCGCTCGAGTCGTACAAGATCGTGAGCGAGGGCTGGAACCACGACAGCCACGGCCGCGACCTCGACGACGTCCTCGCCGTCGTCGGCGCCTACCTCGCCGGCGAGCCCGAGCTCACGGCGGCGGCCGACCGGCTGCGCGCCGAGGGCCCGACGCCCCCGGTGATGGCCGAGCTCGAGCGCCTCGCCAAGCTCTGGCCGCTGCGCGCCAGCACGCGCGGCTTCGACGGGGAGGTCCGCTACTACCGCGGCGAGGCCTACAGCTTCGGCTCGTACGCCTGGGACGCCGAGGCGCGCACGGTGACGGTGACCGAGCTGCCGATGGGCCTGTCGACGGCGAAGTACCTCGAGACGCTCGTGAAGCCCGGCCGCGGCGGCAAGGCGAACCCGCGCGACGAGTTCATCGAGACGATCAGCGACCGCAGCAGCAGCGACAAGGTCGAGCTCGAGGTCGTGCTGCACGAGGGGGCGTTCGACAAGATCGCCGAGACCTTCGGCGACGCCTCGATCGACCCGATCGAGGACGCCCTCATGCTGCGGACCTCCCTGCGCCCGCACCTGAACTACTACGGCGCCGACGGCGCCGTGCTCGAGTTCGGCGAGTGCTACCTCGCCGCCGCCCTCTACTGGGCCCCCCTCCGCCGCGACCTCTACGTCGCGCGGCTGACGCGCGAGCGCATCGTCGCCGAGCTGCGCATCCTCGAGGAGGAGCAGATCATCCGCTACATCGGCATGGCGGCCGAGCTCGACCTCGCGAACGTCGCGGACGACGACGTCGCCGCCGAGGCCCTCCGCGCCCGCGACTTCCCGCCCCTCCACCGCGCCCTCCTCCACCGGCCGGAGTACACGCCGAACGCCGACCTCCACCGGCTCGTGACCGCCGGCCCCGGCGCCTCGTACGACTACCTGCTCGACCTCAAGGAGCGCGAGCTCGTCGTGGCGTCGGTGGCCAAGCGCCAGAAGGTGCTCGCGGCCCTGCGCGCCGAGCTCGCCCTCGTGACGGCCCAGCTCGCCGAGCGCCCCGTCGCCGGCGCCAGCGTCTGGCGCGCCGAGCTCGCCGACTTCGTCGCCGCCGTCGAGCGCGGCGTCGCGACCGGCTGGAAGTTCAAGTGAGTGACCCCGCGACCCTTCGGCCTCGGGCCCTTCTTTTTCGCGGCGGGCCGCGCCCCGGGGCAAAAAGCGCGGTCTCGCGCCGGCCGGCTCACTGCGCGGGCAGGGCCTTAGGGAGGAACGCGAACTCGGGCTCGTTGCTGTGCGCGTCGCGGGTGTTGTTGAGGAAGCGGCGCATGAGCGCCGTGTCGCCGTCCCGCATGGCGATCTCGTACTGGTACTGGTAGTCGTCGACCCTCTCGCGGAGCAGCGGGATGGAGTTGCGGATCATGTCGAGGGCCCACCGCTCGCTGGGCGGGACCGGCTTCCCCACGGCCTCCTCGTTGTCGGCGATGGTCTTCTGGAAGTCTGCGATGACGAGCCAGTGGGTGCGCGTGTAGAGCTCCCGGAGGGTCGGCTTCGCGGGTTGGTCCTTTGCTTCGGAGGGCTGGGCCTCCATCTCGGGGTCACGGCTGGGCGCGGGGGTAGCAGGCTCCGTCATCGGTGCCCGCAGATACTGCATCGCGGCGGGCTTCAAAAATGGCGGCGCGGCGCGCTGCCGCGATGCTCAGCGGCGGGGGGGCAGGTCCTCGGCGGGAGCCTCGTTCTCGTCGTCGTCCTCGCCAGGAGCCTCGTCGTCGTCCTCGCCAGGAGCCTCGTCGTCGTCCTCGCCATCATTCTCGTCGAAGAACTTGACGTAGACGGCGTCGACGTCGCCCTCGGGCACGCGCCGCAGGTAGACGAGGTACAGCCCGTCCCCGAACCCGGAGCGGCTCACGACGCCGATGTCGTCGACGAGGCCGAAGTTCTGGCGGTTGTCGGTGGCGACGCAGGCCTTGCCGTAGAACGAATCCTCGTCCTCGTACTCGCCCACGGGCCCGGCGGGGTACCGCGCGTCGTCGAAGACGCCGCACTGGCCGCTGTCGACGGCGGCGTTGAAGGGGGCTTCCTCCCACCCGTCCGTGTCGGGGTCAGGGGTCCGCGAGGCGGCGGCCCAGGTGAGGAGGTGGGCGACGGTGCCGCCGGTGTTGCGGGCGCAGGAGCGCCACGGCCCGGGCAGGGCGGGCTGGGTGCCGGCGATGCCGATCGCCCCCTCGCCCTTGGTGTAGCAGGGGTCGGTGACGCGGAGGGTGCCGCCGCACTGCCAGGCGGCGGGCGCGTAGTGGGTGATGCCGTCGTCGCTGTCGTCGCTGCCCCCGAAGTCGTCGAAGTCGGGCTCGGCTCGGGCGGGGACGGGGATGGGCTGTGAGCTCGGTGGGGTGGACATCTCTCGGCAAAGCCTCGGTATAAGGGCGGCGCGGGCGGCTTCAAAAATGCGGCGGGCGGGCCCGGGCGCTCAGCGGGCGGCGGTCACGCCGCGCTGGATGGCGTCGAAGGTCGCGATCGCGTGGTGGATGGCGCGCATGAGGATGCGGGTGACGTCCTCGGTGTGGCGGACCGAGAGGCTGAGGCGGTTCTCGTGCGAGACGATCGTGTAGGCGACGTTGGCGACGTCGGGCGTGAGCTCGTAGACGGTGCGGCGGAGGAGCTCGCCGATGGTGTGGGTCTCGCCGGGGACCTGGAGGATCCCCTCCGAGAGGCCGGCCTCGAGCTCGACGACGGTGTACTGGACGCCGCGGTGGGCGAAGCCGCCGGAGGGCGCCTCGGCGCGGCGCTCGACGGTCGTGGCGATGAGCCGGAGGCGCTCCGTGATGTT